>Ga0315906_10003876_pt1 | contig 19591 bp, 12 predicted proteins | sample LakEriMetagenome_4_FD_203526 | JGI IMG/M metagenome (GOLD analysis project Ga0315906, IMG submission 203526) | Freshwater fungal communities from buoy surface, Lake Erie, Ohio, United States - Buoy 2 MA122 | ecosystem: Environmental > Aquatic > Freshwater > Lake > Lake biofilm | place: USA... | reverse complement strand
CCCATTTGTCAAATCGGCCTCTTTGCACCACCAGTTCATTGTCGCGGGGGTGACTCAAATAATAATGAAATACAAAATGCTCTCCCGGTTTTTCCCATCCGATGATTTGTCCGAAGCGCAGATCATTAAACACCAGCGTATCAGCCCATTTTTCTACCGTATAATATTGCTGAGAGAAACGAATCAGTTTCTGCAAATTTTCGTGATCATTTACAGTATCCAGCAAGTGCGTATTCCGGGGGAAATAGTTGAATTTTATTTTTTCGCCTTTATCTAAGAGTGAACGAAATCCAACATGATACCCGCTGTCGTTACCAGCTACTACAAACCAGAGCCAGTTTTGTAAAGGTGCGGGCGTGGTAAAATAGCGTTGATGCGGAATGTTTTGTTGTGCAAAGGCATGGCGTACTTGTTTATCAATAGTTAGTTTGTTGACAACACAATAACCCAGATAAAGAACGCTCATCGTGAGACCAAATTTCCACCAGAATTTTCTGGCAGGATGAGGTCTTTTTAATACAACCAGTGCCAACAGACTTATGCCCGTCCAAATAGAGAAGAAAGGATCGGCTACATATATGGCATTAAAAGAAAAACGATGATGACTAAAGGGCTCCAGCCATCCCGTACCATAATTATTAAAGCCATCAATAAAAAGATGAACAGCAACAACAGAAAAGAAAAATATCAGCCATTTTTTATAGGAGATATTATGAGGCCGGTGCCATTTTTCGGCAGCCAAGGCCATAACGGGAGCAGCAATAAACAAGAAAAGAATAGAATGTGTAAATCCACGATGAGCCAGTAAGTCAGAGGATGTATCCATCCAGAAAGAAGCCACAAAATCTATATCAGGAATACTTTGGGCCAAAGCGCCCCAGATCATGGCGCGCTTGCCTAACTTTTTACCTGCAAAGGCCTCTCCCATGCAAGCACCGAGGGCAATATGTGTAATACTATCCATGCGGGCGGAAAAATACGGAAGAGAAAGGAAATAAAAAATGATAAAGTTTAATAAAATAAGAGAGCCGACCAAGGTCGGCTCTCAGCGGGATTTCATCGATATTTGGTTATTTGAGTTTCATGAGTCTTACCACTTTACGCTGATCACCTTGTATCAGCTCAGCGAAGTATATACCTTGATAGTATTTGCTTCCAATAATCAGATTTTGACCATCTCTCAACTGATCATACACTTCAACCATTCTTCCGTTCACATCTGTAATGCGAAGAGTCATCCGCGTTTGTTTGTCGGAACTAATCAACTGCAGCCCAAATTGATGAGGCGTTGGATTAGAAAACACACGAAGATCAAAACGCATTTCATTATCTGATGTCGTTGAAGTTACTGGTATATCTGCCGGTCTTCTGATAGAAGGTGTTGCAATATTAGAACCACTGATTTGAATATTACCGCCACTCAGCATGCGCTCATTGGTGCGGATGCCTGTCCAGTTGCTTGAATAGATCAATTGTCCGGCACCATTTCTCACTTCAATCGCGACACTATCTGTTCTTCCGGGCTCTCCTCTGTCTCGCAAATTAATGGTAATGGTACTTCCGTTTGTATTTGGCACCGTCAATCCGGTTTCTGTATCAAATACATTCGCCTTCGCAACGATGGTTGCACGTCTGTTAGAAGAAATACTGGTATTCACACTCAGTGAACCATTGCTTCCTCCCACGATACCTTTCACCTGATACACTTTTGTACCTGTACGCCAAATCATATTCACCCCACCTTGCAGATTGGTTCCATTTTTATTCCACTTCGCCTGACCGGTAAAGTTCAGTTTACTATTCGTGTTGGATGGATACAGACCTGCAGACGTATTGGGATTCATCAACAAGTTGCCTCCAAATGTTACGAAGTCATTAACCGTTTTTGACACAACCAATGATGCAATTGAATTCGTTGCGCTTGTATAGAAGCTGTCTACCTCTACCCCAATTTCATAAGGCAGTGAATTATTGCTTCCGATATTAAAGATAGTATCCAGTAATATCGTACCTATACGTGTATCCGCTCCCAACAGATTTACTCTTAACCAACGTGTTCTTGCGGTAGAAGTCACCGACATATTCGTTGGGTTCAATGTGCGAATGATAAAGCGTGCTTTTGCATTCGTAATGATTCCTGCATCTGCATCAGCTACTGCATCCACAGCCGTAATATCTCTAATAGTAGCAGATAAACGAACCGGAGATGTAGAAGCAGTTGCGGAACCTGTACTCGCAAATTCCTGTCCGGTATAATCTGCTACTGCATTTTCTTTCGTGATAGTAAAAGTAGTTGCAGCATTATTTACGACATAATCCGCATCCGTGCCACTGATGGAAGCAGTTACATTTTTAAGTCCGGGTAGTAATTGCTGAAGTGGTAAAGTGCCTGATGGTAATGGTTCCAATAAGGCGACATTGGAAAGCGTTGCGACTCCATTAATTACCGGAGCAGTGCCCATTGCCTGAGTTCCAATGCGGAATGTCACTGAACCTCCCACATCACCAGCGGCAGGACAACCATTTGGTGTAACTGTAGCCGTGAAGGTTACACGATCGCTATACTGCTGTGAACCTGGCGTAACCGCTACTGATGTGACTGTTGTTACTTGATTTACCGTTACAGTCTGATTACAACTTGATTGATTTCCATTAACATCAATTGCTGTCCATGTAATTGTTGTTACGCCGTATGGGTAAGGAGCATTTAATGCAAGTCCGTCGCTTCTTACACCGCTGATACCATTTGCTGCAATTCCACAATTATCGATTGCTGTAGCTGAAGTTATGGTGATTGCTTTTGTACACAATCCTGCGTCTGTTGCAGAAACAATATTAGCCGGACAAGTAATAACCGGCAATTGATTATCTGTAACCACCACATCTTGAGTAGCAGTGGCTGTATTTCCATGAATATCTGTAACCGTCCATGTTACTATTGTTGTGCCCACAGGGTATGATGCAGGCGCATCATTTGTCACTGATGCCACAGCGCAATTATCTGCAGTCGTTGGTGTACCAAGAATTACATTGGTTGCCGCACATGAACCATTATCCGCATTTACATTTACTGTTGCAGGTGCTGTGATGGTTGGATCCTGATCATCTGTTACCACTACATCTTGCGTAGCAGTGGCTGTATTTCCATGAATATCTGTTACTGTCCAGGTTACAACCGTAGTGCCCACAGGGAAAGAAGTAGGCGCATCATTGGTTACTGATGCTACACCACAGTTGTCAGCTGTTACTGCATCACCGAGTGAAACATTGGTTGCCGCACATGAACCATTATCTGCATTTACATTTACTGTTGCAGGTGCTGTGATGGTTGGATCCTGATCATCAGTTACCACTACATCCTGTGTAGCAGTAGCACTATTTCCATGAATATCTGTTACGGTCCACGTCACAACCGTTGTACCAACGGGGAAGGATGTAGGAGCATCGTTCGTTACAGACGCTACACCACAGTTGTCAGCTGTTACTGCATCACCGAGTGAAACATTCGTAGCCGCACATGAACCATTGTCCGCACTTACATTTACTGTTGCAGGTGCGGTGATCGTTGGATCTTCATCATCCGTTACCACTACATCCTGTGTTGAAGTCGCCGTGTTACCATGAATATCTGTTACGGTCCAGGTGACTGTTGTTGTGCCCATAGGGTATGACAAAGGCGCATTGTTTGTCACTGATGCCACAGCGCAATTATCTGCAGTCGTTGGTGTGCCAAGATTTACATTGGTTGCAACACAAGAACCATTATCCGCATTTACATTTACTGTTGCAGGTGCGGTGATGATTGGTTTTAGATTATCTGTCACAACTACATTCTGTGTAGCAGTTGCCGTAATACCATGAATATCTGTTACTATCCAGGTAACAACCGTAGTACCCACTGGGAATGATGCAGGAGCATTATTTGCAACACTTTGCACACCGCAATTATCAGCAGTAGTTGGATCTCCAAGCACGACATTCGTTGCCGCACATGAACCATTTTCTGCATTTACATTTACAGTTGCAGGTGCAGTGATGGTTGGATTCTGATTATCCGTTACCACTACATCTTGTGTAGCAGTGGCTGTGTTACCATGAATATCTGTTACGGTCCAGGTTACAACTGTAGTGCCCACAGGGAAAGAAGTAGGCGCATCATTGGTTAATGATGATACACCACAGTTATCTGCTGTTACTGCATTACCGAGTGAAACATTCGTTGCCGCACATGAACCATTGTCTGCATTTACATTTACAGTTGCAGGTGCAGTGATGGTTGGATTCTGATTATCCGTTACCACTACATCTTGTGTAGCAGTGGCTGTGTTACCATTCACATCTGTGACAGTCCAGGTAACAACCGTAGTACCCACTGGGAATGAAGAAGGAGCATTATTTACAACACTTTGCACACCGCAATTATCAGCAGTAGTTGGATCTCCAAGCACGACATTGGTTGCCGCGCATGAACCATTATCTGCATTTACATTTACTGTTGCAGGTGCGGTGATCGTTGGATCCTGATTATCTGTTACCACTACATCTTGTGTAGCAGTGGCTGTGTTACCATTCACATCTGTGACAGTCCAGGTGACTATTGTTGTGCCAACAGGGAATGATGCAGGAGCATCGTTTGTTACAGACGCTACACCACAATTATCTGATGTTACTGCATCACCAAGTGAAACATTCGTAGCCGCACATGAGCCATTATCTGCATTTACACTTACAGCAACTGGTGCGGTAATGATGGGATTGATTGCATCTTTTACAGTAACAATAGCTGTTCCAGTAGAAGTATTCCCGCTTCCGTCTGTAACTGTTAGTGTAACCTGTGTACCTACTATATGCTTACCTAAATCATCAAAATTATCAATAGCATATCCATCCCATTCGTTGGATGGTAAAAAATCATCATTTCCATTAGTATCACCACTGCGAACTGAAACTTTTCGACGAATTGTATTATCGGCTGTAGAAACAAGACCTGTCCCCCATTCTGTACCCGGATCTTGCCCTATTTTACCTATTACATCAACTACTTCTCCGGTAATTTTCTCCAGCGCTACCGCATCATTTCCATTGAAATTTAAGTTAGACCAGGTTTGATTGGCAATAGAAAAGAGTGATACGGCTGTGCTCGCAAGAACATGTGTGCCTCCAGCACTAATTGTGCCTGTTAAGGTAATGCTGTTACTGGGCGATGTTGCACCATTCGAATAGATGCTTACACGATATTGATTCAAGTTTATTGAAGCACCTGTGCCATTATAAATCTCAATCGCCTTATTGGTTGAAGATCCCTCTACATATTCAGAAATGAACAGATCTTTAATATAAACAGCATCACTGCAGGTGAATGAAGAAGGAGATACACTCACTAGATTCACACTTCCACAATTATCAGTACTTCCATTATTCACATCTGAAGGAGTAATTGAAGCAGCTCCGCTTTCGTTGAGATTTACACTAATATTTTTTGTGATTACGGTTGGAGCAGTTACATCCTGTTGTATTACAGAGGAACTGGTAGTAGCAGTACAGTTCTTTGAATCCGTTACTGTCACATTATAGGTGTTCGCAGTTAATGAAGATATATCTTCAGTAGTTGCCCCATTGCTCCATAGATAAGTGTAAGGAGTTGTAGTAGTGATTGTACTATTACTCATCGTAATGCTGAAATCATCTACTCCAAGCGCATCATCAGAACCAGATACATCAAAGTCGGTCCAGCGAATCCAGAATGTAGCACCATTAGGAATATTCAACCCGCTAATAGTAGCAGAAAGATTTGTTCTGTTAGCTGCCAGATTTCCATCTAATGTAGTAGAACCTGATGTGTTGGGTGAAGAAAAATCAAGCGCATTGACATCAGTCCATGTACCGCTTGTAAGCGAAGTAGCATTTACACTATATTGAAAATCCAATCTATCCTGTCTGCCTATAACAGCCAGTCTCCACTGCTCTCCGGTATAATTAATGGCCAATGTATTGACAACACTGCCTGTTGTATTCGTAAACGATGCTCCGAATGTTGGGATAAGGCTACCTGTTCTTAGTCCACCAAGTGCCCTGTCAGTACTTCCGGTTGAGCCCAGGCTATAAGTATCTCCAGCAGTATTGCTTCCGGTACTGACTCCATAAGTAGCATTTGCATTCGTGCCAGATTCCGAAATAAACCATCCTGCAGGCAATACAGTAGAAGTTCCTGAGTTAACTAATGTATTAAAATCCTGAGTAACCGTTACTGGTGCAGGATTGGGCACTCCTCCACTGACTGTAAGATTAATTGCCCCATTATTTCCACCTGCACAGATAACATTTGTAACAGATGTACTTAATACTATTTGAGGATTTACAGTCACATTCAATGTTGCAGAGCTAGTACCACAACTATTCGTAACACTGTATTGAATGGTGGCAGCACCTGCTGAATTTCCTGTTACAACTCCCGATTGACTGACAGATGCAACTGCAACATTAGAAGATGACCAGGTACCACCTGTTGATAAAGTGGATAAAGTCACTTCCTGTCCGTAACAAATCAAATCAGAACCCGTAATCGGAGAAACAGAAGCAGGTGGTGTTTGAACGGAGTCATCATTGTCATTACAATCAGCACCCGACGACACTGAAATATATCCCGTTGGTATTACAGCACCATAACAAACAAGTTCTTGTCCGTTCGTGTATCCGTCTCCGTCAGCATCAATAAATAGATTCGCCGATTGCCATTTAGCAGCATCAAGAGAAGCGCAATCGCTGCCGTCATTTGTTCCGTCATTATCATCATCCGTATCTACACAATCAGCACTTCCATCAGCATCAGTATCCGTAAATCCTTCGTCAGTTTGTCCGTCGCAATCATCATCCACTCCATTACAGATTTCAGTTGCACCGGGATTGACGGATGCATTATTATCATTACAATCGCCGCTTTGAGTTGCGTAGCCCACAGGAGTTGTTGCACCATAGCAAAGCGATACCAATGAACCAATACCATATCCATCACCATCAGCATCGACATAGAAATTACTGGTCTGCCATTTAGAAGCATCAGTCGGTGAACAATCTTCATTATCATTAATACCATCTAAATCAGCATCTACATCTTTTAAGCAACGAACAGGCATTCCATAAGACTTACTATTATTAGACCAATCAAATTGACCACTGAAGTAAGTAAGAAAACGGAACCATCCATTATTATAAAGTGTATTTTCAGAAGAACTCCATGCATAACCATATAGATTTTTGGAAGAAAAATCTCCATAGCTCAGACGAAGACCACTAGGAAGAATTGAAAATCCTGTCTCGTTGGTTGCATTGGTATTAGGGGCTTGCCAATATTGAGTACCTGTACTCTTCAATTTACCTCCGGCAATTTGAAACCCTCCTAAAAATGTTTCTAACGATACCCACTCATCATATGTGGGCACATGCCAACCGGTTGGACAGAGTTGATTGCTGTTGGTTGCAGCATACCAGTTATATAGTTTGCCATGCGGACAATCGTTGGCTTCGTTATTATCATAACTACAGTATGCGCCTGTAGTATTATTCTGCCATAATGTATTGTCTGTTATATTGGGAATACTAACCCCGTTTCTGTATTTAGTAGTTTTTAAGTTCTCAGCCATCCATGTTTGATTGCCGATTTGAATGGTCTTATAAACATTACCCTCCACATCGGCTACACTCCCATAGGTAAGTGAGGGATTGTGAACCCCTGTCGCGCCGCAGGTATGGGACAAAGTGATAGTTAATACACCACTCTTACTGGAACCGCCATTCCAAAAGCCAAACGGATATCCCCCATAATAATAAGCACCGCCATTTCTCTGGAAACGGCTTGCGTAATAATAGATCCCTGCAGGAAGCGTTGCTCCAAAAGTTGCCTGGTACTCATCATTATTGCCTGACTCTGTATTGAACGTAGCAGGCACCCAGGTAAAGGACGCTGAATTCGGATTTTCATTTACAGTACTGTAACCAATCCAGGCACTGATGCCGGCAGATTGACCTGATGTAACATCCGTTAATCCGCCAACATAAATCTGTGCATAGGCAGTAATTGTACCACCTTCTGCAATCGTTGCATTTTCAGGAAACTGAAGATTAACATAATCAATATTCGTTGGAAGCGAGTTGATCGTTAATTGTCCGCTAACATACTCAGTTCCATTCCAGAAATTACCGCCTCCACTGCTATATCCTCCATAATAGTAAGCACCTCCATTTCTCTGGAAACGACTTGCGTAATAATAAGTGCCAGCAGGAAGAGATAACCCAAATGTAGCCTGGTACTCATCATTATTACCAGACTCTGTATTGAACGTTGCAGGTACCCAGGTAAAGGAAGCTGAATTCGGATTTTCATTGACACTACTGTAACCGATCCAGGCACTAATGCCACTTGCCTGTCCGGATGTAGCATCTGTTAAGCCCGCTACATAAACCTGCGCATAGGCAGTCATTGTACCTCCCTGAAGGATGTTTGCAGTTTCCGGAAACTGCAGGTTGACATAATCAATATTTGTAGTTGCACAGCCCTCATCAACAGTTCCATCACAATCATTATCCACACCGTCACATATTTCTGTTATACCGGGATTGATAGAGAGATTTGCATCATCACAATCACCTACTAGTACTGCATAACCTGCTCCCGGATTTGAACATAAGGATAATCCGGATCCTGTACCATAACCATCACCATCCGCATCCGTGTAATAAGTAACAAATGTTAAACCCTCATCTATACTTCCATCACAATCATCATCGATGCCATTACAAGTTTCCGTGACACCTGGATTTATGGATGCGTTTGCGTCATCACAATCACCACCCTGAGTTACATAACCTGCTCCCGGATTTGAACACAAAGATGAACCGGATCCTGTACCATAACCATCACCATCTGCATCGATGTAATAAGTAACAAAAGATAAACCCTCATCTATACTTCCATCACAATCATCATCGATGCCGTTGCATGTTTCTGCAGCACCAGGTTTTACAGCGGCGTTGGCATCATTACAATCACCGGCCTGAGTGGCGTAACCTGCTCCTGGATTTGCGCAAAAAGAAGTTCCTGTTCCTGTTCCGTATCCGTCATTATCTGAATCTGTATAATAAGTTACTGGAGAAATACAGACACCGGTAAGTTTTATATCATCAATTCTAAACGAAGTTGAATTACTCTTAAAAAATTTAATCCGAAGATTCGATGTACTGGGAATTGTACCAGTCGGTGTGATAAGGGTCCAGGCGTTTGCAACGGCAGGCTGAGTAAAAGACAAATTCGTATAATTGATGCCGTCCGAACTTACCTGTATAGTCAGACCATTACTTAAATCAGTTCTTAATAATCCGAATGAGAAGGTAATGGAATTATATAAACTAGTGTTTATACCACTTACCTGAAATTCTCGGGTTATCCCACTAGAAATACCCATAAAGACATTTCCGCCCCCACTTGCACCAGTATAACCTGTAGAAGGAGTCGTGGTTCTGACATCACTTTGTAATGTACTTGAACTATTAAAAGTAACGGGAGAAACATTCTGCCATCCGGAATAAGAATTTACCAGAGTTGTAGCAGATGGTGTGCCCATATTTTCCGAAAAAATAGTTACCTGGGCATTCGATTTTGATATGCCTGTCAGTAACAAAAGGGTTAGAAGGCTTTGAGTAAAGCAGCTTTTCAGCAAACGATTACTAGAAATAATCATAAAATCTGTTTTATTGATTGATATTTCAATTAAGTTGGTTTACAATAGTTGAAACCATAAACATATCATTTGCCAATCCTTTATACTTGCTATAAAGACTAACAAATCATTAAACTGCGGAACTAAATAGGTAATTAAGCAATCGACAGGGTCGGAGAATAAAGGAATCTATAGAAATTGGATAGGTGCTTATTTGGGTTTGGTAATTAGGGGGATATTGAAAGAATAGTAAAAATAACTAAATTTTATCAGAATAAACAAAATAAAAAAATTCTTTTATAAATCATTATTTAAAAAACTTGATTGCTGCCATTTATCATTGCATCCCATCAAAATCGGACTGGTATTCCGGTAATCAACCAATCAAAACAAGGTTCGGTAAGATAACAACAGTATTATATATCCCAGGGAGCGAAAAACAGAGGCCTTTTGCCGCATGAATCAACGCTAACCAAACAGACAACAACTTTCGCTAAAGTAATAACCTATATTAAAATGAATACTCACATCAAACAAATAATGTTATAAATATTCGTTGATTTGTAAATTAAAAATTAATTAAAAAGCTGCTTACTTTATCCCATCTTATAGTTTAGCCTGTCTGATTGTTGTTTTTTTTGATTTAGTACTTACCAGTGTATAGGAATGATCGATGAGTTCGAAAATCAGAGACGAAGGCACTGTTCCGTCAAGAATAATCGTATTCCAGTGCTTTTTATTCATATGGTACCCTGGTATAATAGAATTGAATGCTTCCCGCAGCTCTACCGCTCTCTCCGGATCACATTTCACGTTGAACTGCAAGGGATAATTGTTAAGATTAATAAGCAGAAACACTTTGCCCCTCACCTTCAGCACTAATACATCTTCACCAAAGGGGAATGATTCTTCTGTATCAGGTTTAGCTAAACTATGTTCCAGGAGCTGATCGATTGTCATATTGTAAAATGAAATTCAATTACATTACTAATTTACAAATTTATTCATCCAAAATATAGAAATATATCAATGTGTTGGACTCCTTTTTATTTCATCTATTAATTAGTCCGATCTACCCTCTTATGAAAAAAATAATTTTAACGATGGCAAATTCTTTACAGTTCAGATAAAAAAGAATAAATTTAAAATTGTTTCAATTGAAGATAAATTTTAATGACAATCATATGGAAATAAACGCAGCATTAACAACTGCTGAAATTGACAGAATAATCGAAATGGCCTGGGAAGACCGAACGCCTTTCGAAGCTATTCACATTCAATTTGGTCTGGCTGAAAAAGATGTCATTTGTTTAATGCGCAAAGAATTAAAAAGGAATAGTTTCAATCTATGGCGAAAAAGAGTAAATCAAGGAGTAAGTCAAAAACATCTGGCAAAAAGATCAACTGAAATTACACGATTCAAATGTTCGCGACAGAAGACTATTTCTAACAATAAAATTTCAAAAAGGTAGATGCTTTTCCCTACAAATTATCAAGAAATAATTTGCAAAATCAATGCTATTGATCCGTTAAAATACGGGCATACAAGAAACTACCTGAACGGAGCCGTTACAAAATTATCTCCCTATATATCAAGAGGAATTATCAGCACAAAACAAGTAGCACAAATAGTTTTATCAAAAGGATATCAACCATACCAAATTGAAACTTTTTTGAAAGAACTGGCTTGGCGAGATTACTTCCAGCAAGTTTGGATAAACAGGGGAAATGATATAGACGTTGATATAAAACAACCGCAACCTAACTATAGCAATCATCAGATGCCGCAAAATATCTTCAATGCATCAACAGGTATTAAAGCAATAGACAAGGCCATATCTGAATTAAAAGATACAGGTTACATGCACAATCATATGCGGATGTATGTAGCTTCTATTGCTTGCAACATAGGAAAAAGCCACTGGTATATGCCGGCTAAATGGATGTATTATTATTTACTGGACGCTGACTGGGCAAGTAATGCATTGAGCTGGCAATGGGTAGCGGGAAGTTTTAGCCATAAAAAATATTTCGCCAATCAAGAGAACATTAATAAATATTCCGCCGGAGATCAGCGAGGAACCTTTTTAGATTTCCCCTACGAACATTTTGAAAACATTGATACTCCCAGTGTGCTGAAAAGTTTATGCCACTTCGATTTAAAAACAACATTACCGGAGCAAAAAGAATTATTATTAGACCCATACATACCAACATATCTATATAATTTTTACAATTTAGATTGTGGATGGGATGCAAACATAACAGCAAATAGAATCTTATTATTAGAACCTGGATTTTATACTAAATATCCTGTTTGCAATGAGACGATTTATTTCATGCTAGATTTGGCAAAAAACATTCCTAATATTCAGATTTATGTTGGAGAATTTTCCGATTTACTCCATAAAACTGCGCCTTCTCAAATCCATTATAAGGAGCATCCAACTTCGAACCATTATAGCGGCATTCAGCATAAAAGATCATGGATGTTTGAGGAAGTACAAGGGTATTTCCCATCGTTTTTTGCTTATTGGAAAAAATGTGCGCAGTATTTAAAATCTATATGATAAAGTAATATGTCATAAGATTTTTGAACACCAACAGGTTGATGATTACAATTCATAAAAAAATTAGGGTGACGTTAAAGGCGTTATGAGCTTTTAAGACTTGAAGAGGCAGAATTGTACTTATAACAAAATCAATTTATATTAAGGTAAACTATTCTAAAGTAGCATTAAAACAGTCTTTTAAAAAATCATCTGCCGATAAGCTGCGTATTTCATCCCACAAATCATTTATCGATTTATCAGAAGAATCCTTTAAGAGAAGATCGAAGCTGGTTGATTCTTCACTTTAATGAATATAGATACTAACTTTATTGGTGGTTTTGAAGTCATCAGGAAACGTAATTTTTACTGATAAAGATGGATTACTCATGATTGCGTATTTTAATTAAAATACAAAATAATCTTTATCCGTCAACAAAAAGTGTCTATTTCTTTCGGCTAATTACCTCTTCCGGAATATTACTGGTTAAATCATGAAACAATCCATAAGTTACCATTCTGTCGTGTATGAGCGGATATCCGTACCAGTCAACACGAATTTTATAAAACGCATAAAAATCATCAAAAGATTTATTTTCTATTATTGAAGGAATTAAATCTTTCCCCGGTGCTTTGTCAAGAATGAATTTTAGTGTTGTCATACTTTAAAATTGCTTAGAAATATAGATGCTCGATTAGTTTTTCTTTGTCTTTTTTTACAATCATTTTGGTGAGTGAAAAGGAACGACTTCGAATGAGCAGTCCGGGATCTACACAATAGCCCGCGTAAGAGCCATTGGCGGCAAAATGTGAAGCCTCACAGACGTAAAACATATTTTGATTGATGAGAAAATAATAGTAATCGCACATCTTTAAAATGGCTAAATGAACAGGATGCTTGTTATTTTCTATATCCCAATTTTTTTGAAAATGATGCAACACACAACCTGAGTTGTTTTCATGATGCATGACCAATGCTGATTTGCCATCCGCAGAAACGGTAAAGCTATTCAGCATTTCTTTCTCTTCATTAAAGCCCCATACAAGACCATAGTGTCCTTCTGCCTTATCAGACATGAGTTCAATTTCTGCTTCCAAAAACCAATCATCAGCCACATCTACCGGCATAAGTTTTTCATAGGTTAGACGTGTTTGTTCTGAAATATTTTCCAGCCAGTAGTGATTATCACGAACAAAGGTTTTTTCGTTTTTATTATCTACAATTTTCCATCCGGATGCGTCGCGGTGAAAATGATTAGACAACAATACCTGCTGCATCTCTAACTGATAAGCCTGGGGATAAAGAGGAATATTCATAAAATGTTTAGTTGATGAGTTGTTTAGTTGTGTAGAAGTTTCTTAACCGTAGGCTGAAAGCTCAAAATCAATGGTAATTTTCAGGAAGTCGATATCCAACATAAAGTGTTTGTCCAACTTAAATATGACCTTATTCATCGGAGAAATCATATCCTTATAATGCGGTGGCATCAGTAATAAATTATAGCCCCTTGTAATAGGTGGAGGTGGCACATTTTTATTTACACTGAAGTTCACCAGATTGACTACTCTTTTTCTCGTACCATGAACCGGCCAGATGCAGAGAAGCGGTGGGTGGTGAAAAGGCGTGTAATAATCCAGTGTCCCAATACGTAAATAGGCAAATGGGATGGGCACATGCAGGATTTCGCTTTTATGTTCGTTGGATAATGTGATTATTTTATTCATTGCCCTGAAATTGTTTTCTTTAATTTTTTGACGTGGGTAAATCAGCGACATGAGGTATTGTCATCCAGGTGGAGTAATCAATTCCGTAGAAGTTAAAATAAGTACCCGGTGCTTCCTTTTCTATGATGTTGATTTTCCTGGTATTTTTTGGTAATGCCGGAAAGATGAGCGTGTAGGTATGATACTCTCCCTGCTTTTTAAAATAGTGTTTTGTAGGAGCGATGGGAATGCCAATTGCCTTCACCAATCCATATCTTGCCTCCGAATTAACCGGCTGGATATAGGCTCCTTTATCCATTTGAATCCAGCCGCCATTGTCATATATTTTGGATGAACGATAAATAAAATCTATTCGGGTGTATTCATCGGTGGCTTCTATGGATTTAATCCTGTGGTCATTTCGGAAGTCCATTCCCTCGGGATTATATACCTTAGTAGAAGTTTCGATTTTCTCTTGAATACCTTTTTCAATGTACTTTTTGAATTTTGTTTCCATGATTATTTGATTTAATACCACAAAGGAAGAACACCACTCCGTATTTTACATACGGAGTTAAAAAATTTATTATTTTTAACAAAAAAATTATGGATCCGGGTAAAAGTGCATACCGCCGTTACAGTGTAATAGACCTTGCACTGCGTAATTCGATGAAGAGATATCCCAAGATGGAGGATTTGATTGAAGCCTGTAATCGCGCACTGGGTTATTCACCTTCCCCTGAAACCATCCAAAAGGATCTTGCTACTATGAAATTGCGTTTCCCGGATGGACGCGATGCTCCCATCAAATTCAACAGGGCAAAATGGGGCTATGAATATACAGATCCCACATTTTCTTTTTTCGGAGTTTCCCTACGCCAGGAAGAGCTGAATGCTATTGAAGAAGCGGTAGATATTATCCGAACCATTGGCGGAACACGCGTAGGAGTTAAGTTTAATCATGCCATTGAGAAGGTACTTTCCTCTACACTCGAAAGAAAAACGGAGGATGAAAAAAGTTTACCTGTTTTGCAAACCATGGTTCCTCCTCCATCGAGAGGGTTTGGCAATTTTGATTTGTTTTATAAAACATGCAAGGAGCGGATTCCGGTCTCCTTCATTCACTTCTCCTATGAAAAGCGTCAATTCAATCATATCATCCTTCATCCTTTTTTGATTAAAGAATTTGACAATCGATGGTACGTGATAGGGTTTTCAGAACTACATTCAGCAATAAGAACCTTTGGGCTTGACAGGATTTCGGAGCCTGTTTTGCTAAAGAAAAAATATCGGTCATCCGATAGAAAAGAGGCGAGTGCATACTTGTACGATATATATGGGGTGTATCCCATAGCCGATTCAAAAAAGTTGAAGATTAAAATAAATGTCAACCAGCTCGGCACTCATTATTTACAGGCCTATCCGATACATGAAAGTCAAATAATTACGAAAAAAAGCAATGGGACATCCGTTATAACATTTGAATTAATTCCATCGTTTGAACTGGCCAGATATTTTCTTTCACAGGGAAAGTATATAGAAAAAATAGAACCTACATGGTTTCAGGAGTTTACAGAAAACTTATCACATGACAAAAGAAGCAAAAAAGCAGTTAGCTAATTTTAATGCAGGAAATCAGGGAGACAATAATCCGAAAATTATGAGGATTATGCTAAGTGAAGATAATGCTCAGGTGGACTTTGGCTATGTGGCGCCCTGGATTTATCATCGTGGAGGATGGATTCATATTAAGCCAAATACTTATTTGCAAGTCAAGGGTTCTAAGAAGAAATATAAATTAACAGATGCAAAAAACATCCCTATAAAGCCCGCGCAACTCGATTTTGAATCAATAGAAGATTGGCAGGTGTTTTCCCTTTTCTTCGAGCCAATCCCTGTGAAGAAATGTGTGATTGATATCATTGAAGAAGAAAAGCCTGATGAGAATGATTTTAATTTCTATGATATTCAGCTTTTAGACTTTATTACTACGATGTGAGCGTGGGATATATCGCTTCACGCCAGTTTCACAAATTGTTCTTCAAGTTTTACATTGAAGTTGATTTCGGCTTTGAGTGCTTTGAATACTTTAATGAGGGTATCAATGGTTTCACTGTTGGTACTACTTTCCAGTTTTGAAATCTGTGATTTCTGAACACCAACAAGTTGACCAAGTTGTTCCTGGGTAAGATTGCGTTCCTGTCGTGCCTGTTTGATCATCCTGCCCAATACATCCATCCGTAATTCATATTCGTATTTATCCCTTTCCGGCGTACCTGCTTTACCTATATTTGTCCTTCATCTCAGAAAGTGAATATGATTTCATCTGTTTCTTATTGTAACTGATTGTTCTTGATAGCATTTTAAAGCTTCCAAATTTAGCAACTTTTATTCTATGATATCCTGAGACAAATATTTTCCCAGACCTCATACTCTTGTAAAATTGTGGGCTAAATGTGGGCTAAAATAAAAAACTGCTTATAGTAAGTGATTCTTTTGAAATTGATTGGACTGGGGATTACCTCGCTTCGCTCGTGATACCGGAGGGGGGCATCAAAGTAAACAATGCCGATGGCTTTGCCATCCCGTTTTTATTATACATAGACTCGCTCAAGCAAGCTTGGCTCGCTCTTAAAATAAAAACGCCCCTGAAGGGGCATTGTTTACTTTGGCGGAGAGAGAGGGATTCGAACCCCCGGACCTGTTACAGTCAACGGTTTTCAAGACCGCCGCATTCGACCGCTCTGCCATCTCTCCGCGGCAAAAATACGGTCAATCTAAGTATGTTCAAAATGAAAATTTAAAGAAATCTGTTGTCAGTGGGCTGTTATGAGTTGTCGGTTTCAATTATTCAACCCACAACAGACACCGTCAACCTTCAACAGATAACCTACTAATAATTTAATTTCGCAGTAAATGTCCCAACAACCCGAATCCATCAGCCTCAACAAACGCATCAGCGCCAGCGGTTACTGCTCCCGACGTGAAGCCGATAAACTTATTGAACAAGGCAGAGTAACGGTCAACAATAACATCGCCCTGCCGGGTACAAGAGTGCTGCTGACAGATAAAATATATATTGACGATGAGTTGCTGAAATTTGCCAACCCTCAAAAAGACAACACCTTTATCATCGCACTTAACAAACCGCTTAATATTACCTGTACTACCGACGAAAAAGATAAAACCAATGTAATTCGTTTCCTTAATCATGCTAAAAGAATATTCCCCATTGGCAGACTGGATAAAGACTCTGAAGGGCTCCTTTTCCTCACTAATAACGGCGATATTGTCAATAAAATCCTGCGCGCCGGAAACGCACACGAAAAAGAATATATCGTAACTGTTGATAAAAAAATTACTCCGGAATTTATTGCTAAAATGAGCGGTGGTGTACGTATTCTGGGCACTAAAACGCTCCCCTGCAAAGTATGGCAATCAGGCAGCAGATCCTTTCATATCATTCTCACCCAAGGTCTCAACCGCCAGATCAGAAGAATGTGCGAAGCCTTTGACTATGACGTAATCTCTCTTAAACGTACGCGCATTATGCATATCCAGTTAGGAGCGCTCAAAACCGGCGGCTGGCGCTATCTAAGCGAACCCGAACTTACATCACTGCTGAAAAAAATTGAAGATTCTAAAAACGAAGCGTGAAGAAATACTTGCCGATACCTGTCGGAAGACATGCGCCAGACTTAATTACTAATTATTAATTCCTTCATCACCCCTCCCCACTCACCTTTTTATAGGCCTTAATAAATAAAGCGCCTAAATTTTTGTGCGGCGGCACATAATCTTTAATCAGTACTGAAGCTTTGGGATCATTTTTAACAGAAAGATTGACCTGATCCCACAACGGAATCCAATCAATGTTTTTACCATTTCTTACATTATCATTCAGCAATCGTAAAATAGGCTCATTCACAGAATAACTACCCACCTGTTTCGTAGATATAATATGCGCATCCTCATTTACATTCAGAATTTTGGCAAGATTCTGATAGCCTCCGCAAGATCCCAACATCACAATACGTGAAGATGACATCATCTGCCGTATCGTATATTTCAAATGATAACTATGCCCCCGATGCACTACGATTGATGGCATAATATTTTTATCTGTCAGATAATTAACAAGCTTCTCCTGCGCTTTCTGATCCAAATCCTGTTGATGATCAAGCGGTAAATTGGCGTATATCGTGTAAGGCTTTCCTTTAAGTGAACGAATGGTTACCCAATCTGTTCCTTTTGCAACATCCCAATCCGTTTTAGACTGAAATAAGCCCATAAAATTTTTATACGATATAACGCCATCTTCATCTCCATAAAAAAACACCTGCTGTACTACTCTGCCACTGTCATCAGCCAGCGACTCATAATCTACTCTGTACACAGAAGGTATGCCCAACGCTGCCGAAAGATTAATTGTTGAATCTTCCGAAGACTGAAACAACGTGTGCAATATCCGGTAAATAGCAGTGCCTCTTTTGTCTCCCACCTGCATAGCCTTCTCATAATTTACCTGAATCTGTGTCTTAAGAAAATCTTTTAATTCCCCATTCACAATACTGCCATAACTATCAGCTACATCCACCGCATCTTCCAGCGAATTGGTTTTTTGTAACCCATTCGCAAAAGCATACATCAACTGTCGGCTCCTCAATTCAGGCATGGCATTTAAAAACTCATCCAGTCTGTTATAATTTGCTGCCACTTTAATAAATTTCTTAAAGCGATCCATATACACAGACATCAATAATGAATCACTTCGCTTACCCTGCGAACGATCCATCAGTCGCTTGAATAATTGAGTATAGGTGCTGGTATAAATAACTTCTTCAGTAGACACAAGCAGATAATAAATTTCTTGCGCTGTTAGCCCTTCCGCTACTTTAAACCGAACCATTTCCGTAGCATCATGTAATTCATTCATCACATTCACAAAAGCATCTGTTGCCTGTCGCTTCAGCATATCTGCCAATGCGCCTGCCATAATAACTGTATCCCCCGCAGCTAATCTTTGCTGATAACGTATCTGCGTTTTGACCAAAAGCCGGTAATAAGCAGCCGGACTAGCCGTAACAGCGCTCACAGAATCGAGCGATAAGTTTCCTGTAATAAATTCATCGAGAAAAGGCAAAAATAAAGTGCCATTCAGCTTCTCACTTAACCTTGCAATATACTGCACACGCTGATCTTTAGAACGGCGAATGATTCTTGCCTGCGCCGATTTGGATGCTTGCGCATACGTATAAATATCCATCGGGTTTTTTTGTGCCGCTACAATCATTAAACTATCTACAAATAACTCATTTTCATAAGGCGCTATTTCAAGTAGAATATTTTTGGGATCCTCTTTGGCTTTTTGAAGGAAGATGATTTTTTTAATCTCTCCCAAATCCCTTTCAGCATATAATAACGGCAACAGTTGTTCCGCCGCCTGATAAGGAATGGACTGCATGAGAGGCACTACAGATTGTTGTCGGCTGATTAATTGCATACAACTATCATAACTTTCAATCAGAATAGGTGCGTGCACTGCCATCATACGCTTCATCTTTATCTGCTTCTGATATTCCTGCAACAACTCTTTCAATCCCCTTAAATATCCAAGTTTATTAT
>Ga0315906_10003874_pt1 | contig 19597 bp, 12 predicted proteins | sample LakEriMetagenome_4_FD_203526 | JGI IMG/M metagenome (GOLD analysis project Ga0315906, IMG submission 203526) | Freshwater fungal communities from buoy surface, Lake Erie, Ohio, United States - Buoy 2 MA122 | ecosystem: Environmental > Aquatic > Freshwater > Lake > Lake biofilm | place: USA... | reverse complement strand
CTGCGTCTTCAGGACGTCGGCCGTGTCGACGAACACTTCGGGCTGCACGGGCCGGCGGAGCGGGTCGCGGAGGCCGTGCGGCATGGCGTGGTCGACGACGACGTCGTTCTCGGAGGACGGCTCATGTCAACTGGCAAATTATGGTCCGGCCAATGGCACGTCCGCAAGCACGTCCGCAGCCATTTTCGAGTTGCGGAGTGGCCCTCGAACCGCGTGCCCCGTCTCCTCGTCCCGAACAGGGGGCCGCCCCATTTCGCGGCCTTGTATCGCCGGAGCACGGAGCGGACGCGTGCCATGCGGCCATCTGGGCCGCGGATCACGGAGAGCCACTCGATTGCGAAGGGCGGCCGAGCGCACTATCTCAGCAGGTGCTTGAGACTCTGAAAGGAACTCGGCACGCCGCGATCGATGATCGCGATGCGGACACAGGCGTCGATCGAGAGCCCGCTGGTCTCCCAGGGGAGCATGTCGGCAGCGGCCGAGGTGATCGGTCGGGTCGGCAGAAATGCCGGCGGGGCGTCACACCCTGCTTCGTGGGCAGCCGGCATGAAGACGCCGTCGGTCACGTACGCGTGAAAGTGCACATCGTGGTTGAGCGACGAGCCGAAGCGGTACAGACAGGAGATGCCACCGAGCCGTGAGCGGCGAGGTGCGGTGGCGTCGGCAAGAGGCGGCTCACCTGCCAAAGCGCGCAGCAACCGCTCGAGCTCGTCAAGGAAGATCTGCGTGAGGGCGGCGACGGCGTTGGGGCGGTCGGCAAGCATGCCGCCCAACCGTCGTGTCACCATGCCGCGGCGGAATACCGGCTGCCGACGACCGCTCCCACCCGGCTCAGGCGATGATCGCGTCGATGGGCGTGCCGTGGTCGATCGCCAGCCGCTTGCGGCCCGGCACCTCCAGCCTCCGCGAGTCCAGGCCCAGCAGCTTGAGGATCGTGGCGTGGATGTCGGTCACGTAGTGCCGATCCTCGACGGCGTGGAACCCGAGTTCGTCGGTGACGCCGTGGGCGATTCCGCCCTTGATGCCGCCGCCCGCCATCCACACCGAAAACGCGAACGGATGGTGATCACGGCCGTCCGAGCCCTGTGAGCCCGGCGTGCGGCCGAACTCCGTGCAGAAGACCACGATCGTCTCGTCGAGCAGGCCACGGCGGTCGAGATCCTCGAGCAGCGCCCCGATCGGCTGATCGACCTGGGCCGCATGCTTCTCGTGGTTCGCCTTGAGGCCGCCGTGCGCGTCCCAGGCGCCGGCCGCGCCGCCGCCGTGCTGGATCTGGATGAACCGCACGCCCCGCTCCACCAGCCGCCGCGCCGCCAGCAGCGTGCCGGCGAACTCCTTGCAGTGCGGCAGGTCGAGCCCGTAGAGCTTCTTCGTCTCCTCCGTCTCGGCGGAGAAGTCCATCACCTCCGGCACGCTCTTCTGCATGCGGAAGGCGAGTTCGTAGGAGGCGATCCGCGCGGCCGTCGCCTGGTCGTCCGGGTACTCCACGCCCGTCAGGCCGTTGAGCCGCTCGACGAGGTCGAAGCCGATCGCCTGCGCATCGCGCGACAGGGGCCGCTCCGGCCGGCCGAAGTCGAGCGGATTGTCCGGGTCGATCCGCAGCGGCACGGCGTCGTGGGCCGGCCCGAGGTAGTGGCCGTCCTTCTTGTTCCAATACTCCCGCTTGCCGATCGAGACGAACTGCGGCAGGTTGTCGTTGAGCGAGCCGAGCCCGTAGTGCACCCAGCCGCCGAGCGTGGGCTGGACCGGATCGAGAAGGTGGCGACCCGTGTGGAACTGCCCCTGGGCGCCGTGGTTGGAGTCGGTGGTCCACATCGAACGCACCACGGCGATCTTGTCGATGTTGCGGGCCGTGTGCGGAAACCAGTCGCTGACCTCGATGCCGCTCTGGCCGTGCTTCCGGAAGCCGACCTGCAGCGGGAAGAGGACGTTGCGCTGCTGTCCGTTGACGTCGGGGACGGGCGCCCGCTCCTTGGCCAGCTTCTCCGGGCTCTGCACGTCGGCGTAGGGGGTGGCGGCGATCGACTTGCCGGCGTACTTGGTGATCTCCGGCTTCGGGTCGAAGCTCTCCATGTGGCTCACGCCGCCGTTCATGAACAGCCAGATCACGCTCTTCGCCTTGGGCGGAAAGTGGGGCCTGCCGTCAGGCGGCGTCCAGGCCGCGGTGCTCGCGACCCCGTCCCGCTGGAGCATCGCCCCGAGCGCGAGACCCGTGAAGCCGAGCCCCATGTCTGCGAGAACGAGCCGTCGGGTCAGGGGCGCGGGCATGCCGGTATCTCCTCGCGGTCAGCGGAGCGTCACGAAGTCGTTGTGATTGAACAGGGCCCACACCAGCAGCGGCCCGGCGGGGTCGGCGGCGGCGTCCGGTCGGGCGGCCGCCCGCCACTCCGCCATCGCCGCCGCGCAGGCGGCCCGCTCGTCGGCCGTCGGGCCGCGGTGGAGGATCGTCCGGAACGCCCGCTCCAGGAACGCGGCGTCGTCGGCCTGCGGCAGCGCCGCCTGCACCCGCTCGGCGGTCGTCGCCGCCGCGTCGTGCACGATGGCGGCATTGGCGAGCGCCAGGGCCTGCTGCGGCACGATGCTTTGGTCGCGCTGGTAGCACTCGGTCACCGCCGCGTCGTCGAACGTGGTCAGGAAGGCGTTGCGGCTGACGTCGGAGTGCCAGAAGTAGAGGCTCCGGCGTCGCGACGACGCCTGCTTGTTCTCCGGCACCGGCGGGCCGCCCCGCGTGGGATCGAGCGTGCCGGCCAGTGCCAGGATCGCGTCGCGGACGACCTGCGCCTCCAGCCGGATCGGCTCCCGCCGCCACAGCAGCCGATTGTCGGGGTCGGCCTGCAGGGCCGCCGCGGCGCCCGCTGTCGACGAGCTCATTCGGTAGGCGGCGGAGTTGCAGATCAGCCGGTGCAGGTGCTTCATGCTCCAGCGATTGTCCACCAGTTCGCTCGCCAGCCAGTCGAGCAGCTCCGGGTGCGTGGGCGTGTTGCCCTTGCGGCCGAACTCGAAGACCGTCGCCACCAGCGGCTTGCCGACGTGCCGCATCCAGATGTGGTTGACCGCCACGCGGGCCGCGAGCGGATTCCGCGGATCGACGATCCATTCCGCGAGCGCCCGCCGCCGCCCCGTGCTCCTCGGCAGGAAGGCCACCGCCGGATCGTTCTGCTGCGAGTTGCCGATCCGTGTCGCCAGCCACTGCGCGCCGCGGAGCGGCGTGAAGGTCGTCCCCGGATCGGCGGCCGCCTTGGTCGCCTTGTCCACCGCCTCACGGGCCGAGGCCAGTTGTTTCTCGATCGCCTGCACGGCGGCGGCGTCCTTCTTCTCCGTGGCGACCGTGGCGAGCTTCGCCGAGACGGAGACCACCTTCGACCAGGCCTTGGCCACGGCCGCATCCTTCTCGGCCCGGGCCGCCGCCTTGGCGGCCGTGGCCGCGGCGACCGCGAGCGGGCCGTCGGCCGCCTGCGGCGCGGCGTCCGCGGCGGCCCAGGCCGCGCGGGTAGCCTCGGCCCGCTTCTGGACGGCGAGCCGTTCCGCCCGCGCCACCACCACCTGTTGCTCCTGCGCCGCCGACGGCTCCCGCGCCTGCTTCGCCTCCGCGTCGGCCACTGCCTGCTCGGCGGCCGCGAGGTGCGACTCGATCAACCCCGGCCGTCTTTCCGGCTCGAACGCCGTCCGCGGCAGGTCCACGGGGTGAACGGCGATCTCCCGGAACGCGAGCACCTCCGGCACGCCCGGCGCCATCGGCTTCGACGTGTCGGGCTGCTTCTCATCGCCGCGGACGAACAGGTAGGTGGGCGTGTCGGGCTGGCCGTCGAAGACCCGCGGGATGGCGTCTTTCTCCAGGTCCAGGATCCCTCCGGGCGGCGCGTCGTACCGCACGTGGATCGGCTCGAAAAACGCCCGGAACTCGTAGTAGTCGGCCTGCTGGATCGGATCGTACTTGTGGGCGTGGCACTTCGAGCAGTTCATCGTCAGGCCGAGCATCCCCTTGCCGACGTGCTCGACCGTCTCGTCGAGCCACTGCGTGCGATTCCAAACGAAGAAGTTGCGGGCCAGAAAGCCGGTGGCTCGCAGCTTGGCGGGATCGTCGGGATAGATCTCGTCGGCGGCGAGCATCTGCCGCACCATCTCGTCGTAGCCCGTGTCGGCGTTGAGCGACTCCACGATCCAGTCGCGAAAATGCCACATGTGCTTGGCGCTGTTGCGGTGCTCGTTGCCGAGGCCCCACCAGTCGCTGTACCGCCAGACATCCATCCAGTGCCGGGCCCAGCGCTCGCCGTGCCGTGGGTCGGCCAGCAGCCTGTCCACGAGCTTCTCGTACCAGTCGGCCGATGGATCGGCCTCGATCGCGGCCATCTCCTCCGGCTGCGGCGGCAGGCCGACGAGGTCGAGATACAACCGGCGGACGAGCACATGACGGGGCGCCTCGGGCTGCGCCGACACGCCCGCCCCGTCGCGGGCCGCCGCCAGAAACGCGTCGATCGGATTGCGGATGCCGGCGGCGGCCTTCACCGACGGCACCTCGGGCCGCGTCCGCGGCTGGAAGGCCCAGTGCTGCCGCGGGTCGGCCTCCGGCTTCTCGTCCGGCGGCGCCGGGCAGCCGGCTGCGATCCATCGCTGGAGCATCGCCAACTGCTCGGCCGAGAGCGGCTCGCCCTCGCCCTCGGGGGGCATCCGCGAGGCCGGCTCGGGATCACTGACCCGCGCCAGGAGCAGGCTCTTGTCTGGCGCGCCCTTCGTGATCACCGCTCCCGACTCACCCCCCTCGAGCATCAGCCCGACCGTGTCGAGCCGCAGGCCGGCCTCCTGCTTGAGGCCGCCATGACAGGAAAAGCATCGCTCCGCGAGCAGCGGGCGGATTTTGGTCGCATAGACCGCGAGCGGCTCGTCGCCGTCGGCCGCCACGCCGGGACGCCCGACGGCCGCGATGCAGCCCAACATCACGCAGCAGTGCAGAACGCGCACGGCAGGCGGCATGCAAACAGTCTCCGAGCAGGTGGGCATGACCGGCAGAGCCCCCATTGTAGCACCCCGATACCGTCATGTCACCCTGAACAAGCCGCGACGAAACGCCGGGATTCGGGGCCGCATCGGCCCCGGCGTTGCCCTTCAGCCTGCGGCCTGGCGCGACGCGGCAAGCCGACTATCATGACCGCCCGGAGCATCCGCAGGCGAAGCGTCCAGCAGAGGAGATTCCAATTCCCTCCCACTCCGCGTTCACAGGCTCCGTCGGCCTCGCCCGCGCCGACATCACGCCGCCGGCGGGCATCTACTGCCGCAACTGGGGCGCGGCCCGGCACGACACGGCGCAGGGCGTGCACCGGCCGCTGCTGCTCACGGCCCTGGCGATCCGCGACGCCGCGGGCGGCGAGCCGCTCGTGCTCCTCGACGCCGACCTCGGCTGGTGGGCCAGTCTCGCCCACGAACGGAGGGTTCGTGGCCGCGTGGTCGCCGCCCTCGGTCTTCCCGAGGAGCGGCTGCTGTCGTGCGTGACCCACACCCATTCCGCACCGCCGCTGTGCGAGCCGGAGCCGCACTGGCCGGGAGGCGAACTGCTGGCCGCGCATCTCGACTCGCTCGAACGGCGGATGGTGGAGACGGCGCGGGCGGCGATCGCGAGCCTCGCGCCGGCCTCGATCGAGTGGCACCGCGGCCGCTGCGGCCTGGCCGCCAACCGCGACCTGCCCGACCCGGCCCCGCCCGCCGGGCCCCGGATCATCTGCGGCTTCAATCCCGCGAACCCCGCCGACGACACGCTCGTGGTCGGCCGCGTCACGGCCGCAGCCGGCCGGCCGCTGGCCACGATCGCCAATTACGCCTGCCATCCGACCACGCTCGCCTGGGACAACGACCTCGTCTCGCCCGACTTCGTCGGCGAGATGCGGAGCACGCTGGAGCGGGCGGGCGCGGGCCTGGGCCTCTTCCTGCAAGGGGCGTCGGGCGAACTCGCGCCCCGGTACCAATACGTGGGCGACCCGGCGGTGGCCGACGCCCACGGCCGCGTGCTCGCCCATGCGGTGCTCGCCACGGTGCACGCGATGGAGCCGCCGGGGCAGGCGCTGGTGTTCGACCGTGCGGTCGAGTCGGGGGCGCCGCTGGCCGCCTGGCGACGGGAGCCGCGGCCCGCGACCCACGCGACGACCAGCCTGGCGGCCCGATGCCGCACGGTGGACCTGCCGCTCAAGGATTGGCCGTCCGCCGCGGAACTGGCGGCGCAGTTCGCCGCCTGCACCGACCGGCCGATCGCCGAGCGGCTCCGCCGCCGGCTGCGGATCCGCGAGGCGATCGGCGACGGCCGGACGTTTCCCCTGGAGATCTGGGGCTGGAGGATCGGCGAGGCCCTCGTGCTCGGGACGATGACGGAAGCCTATTCCGCGATACAGTCCGCGACGCGGGCCGCGTTTCCCGACCGCGAGGTCGTGTGGCTCAACCTCGTCAACGGCTCGGTCGGCTACCTGCCGCCGGCGCCGCTCTACGATCTCGACGTCTATCAGGCCTGGCAGACGCCCTTCGACCGCGGCAGCCTCGAGCGGTTGACGACCGCGGCGATCGAACTCGGCCGGGAACTGCTGGCCACGTGAAGCGACGCCGGCCGCAACCCGGCCGCCCTGATGCACGTCGGCCACCGAGTGACATGACAGCGGTGCGGAGGGTACCATGATGGCGATCCGGGAGCGTGTCAGCCGCAGCGGCCGCACGGCGTCCCATACGTCGCGCGGCACGGTGGCCGGAACACCCGCCGTGCCGCCCGCTTCCGATTTCCTTCCGCCTTCCTTGCGAGGATTCCCATCGTGGCTCCGCTCGGCTCGTCCAAGGCTCCCGGAGACCTGACCGCCCGGGCCTATCGCGCGGTCCGCCGGATGATCGTCGAGGGGGAGGTGCGGCCGCGGCAGCGGCTCTCGCACCGCAATCTCTCCCGCGACCTGAAGATCGGCCGCAGCCCCGTCCGCGACGCGCTCCTGCAGCTCGAGGCCGAGGGCCTGATCGAGCACCGGCCCGGCTCCGGCATCTACCTGCGGGAAATCTCGCCGCAGGAGCTGGAGTGCCTCTACGAGCTGCGGATCGTCAATGAGCCCTACATCGCCGGCCGGGCCGCCGTGCATGCCGATGCCCGCCACCTCGCCACCCTCCGCCGCATCTGCGACGAGATGACGGCCATCGCCCGGAGGCCGAACCTCGTGAAATGGTTCGCCAAGCAGGAGAACCGCCGCCGGTTCTGCCGGCTCGACCTGGAGTTCCACGCCGTGCTTCTCGAGGCAGCGGGAAACCCCGTGGCCGTCAAGCTCTTCGGCAACGCCCAGGTGCTGGCGCTGACGTTCGCCTGGGATCTCGTCCACGGCAGCCCGCAGTGGTTCGCCGAGATCATGGAGCGGACCGCCAAGGGGCACCGGGCGATCCTCGAGGCGGTGCGGCGTCGTGATCCGGAGGCGGCCCGGCGCGAGATGCTCGACCATGTCGGCTGGGCGCGGCGGGAGGTGCCCGAGCAATACGCCGCCTGCCTGTCCGCTGCCGCCGTCCGGCCGGCGACCTGACGCCCATGCCGCCCACCGCCGCCTCGATCTCCGGCATCCTCACACCGCACATGGTGCCGCTCGACGCCCGCGGCGACATCGACGAGGAGGAGCTCGCCCGCTACGTCCGCTGGCTCATCGACCGCGGCGTGCATGGCCTCTACCCCAACGGCTCGACCGGCGAGTTCCTCCGCTTCACGGCGGAGGAGCGGCGGCGGATCGTGCGGATCGTCTGCGCCGCCGCCGGGGGCCGCGTGCCGGTCGTGGCCGGGGCGGCCGAGGCCAACGTCCGCGAGACGATCCGGGCCTGCGAGCACTGCCTGGAGGCCGGGGCCCGGGCGGTGGCCGTGGTGTCACCCTTCTACTACAGGCTGTCGCCCGAGAGCGTGTACGCCTACTTCCGCGAGATCGGCCGCCACAGCCCGATCGACGTCACCCTCTACAACATCCCGATGCTCGCCTCGCCGATCGACGTGCCCACGGTGCGGCGGCTGGCGGCGGAGTTTCCCCGCATCATCGGCATCAAGGATTCCACCGGCGACATCTCCCACATGGGCCGGCTGATCGCGGCCGTCCGCCCGATCCGCCCCGACTTCTCCTTCCTCACCGGCTGGGAGGCGGCGCTCGTGCCCATGCTGCTGGCCGGCTGCGACGGCGGCACCCACGCGACGAGCGGCATCGTGCCGACGCTGACCCGCGACATCTACGACGCCGTGCGGGACGGCCGGACCGAGGAGGCCTTCGCGCTGCAGCGGACGCTCGTCGAGATCTTCGACCCGCTGATCCAGGCCGCCGATTTCCCCGAGGGCTTCCGGGTCGCGGCCGAGGTCTGCGGCTTCCGGATGGGAGCCTCCAGGCACCCGGCCACCGAGAGCCAGCTCGCGGAGCGGCGGCAGCTCGCCGTGCACGTCCGCGCCACGCTCGAACGGTTCGGCCTGCTTCCGGCCGGCTGACGCCGCGTGCTACCGCGGCGGCTCCTCGAAGCAGTAGAAGCAGCCCGTGAAGCTGAAGGCGAACAGCTTGTTGTCGGTGGGATAGGCCCAGCCGCAGACGTAGGAGTTCCACGCCTTCCGCTCGCCGTTCACCAGGCAGTCGCTCCCGGGCACCAGGCACTGCCAGAGCTTGCGGCCCGTCTTCAGATCGAGGCCCACGATCGGGGAGTTGCGGCCCGTTTCGAAGTCCTTGCTCCCCACCTTCCCGCAGGTGGAAACGATCACCACGTCGCGGCAGATGACCGGGTTGAGGATCTCCTCCACGCCCGGCTCGCGGAACCGCCACAACTCCCGCCGCGTCGCCACGTCGATGGCGACGAGCGTCGGCCCGGCGCCGCCCGCGACGAGCACGCCGTCGTGCAGCGCCAGGCCGGTCACGCCGCCCCCCTTCGGGTGCGTCTTCGACCGCGAGCGGATCTCCACGTCCGCCTTCCAGAGCGTCTCCCCGGTCTCGGCGTCGAGCGCCTCGACCTCGTTGGACCCGCCGATATAGAGCGTCCCGCCCTCGTAGACGGGATTGGCGACGGTGGACGTGCCGGGGCGGAACCAGGCCCTGTTGCCCGTCTTCACGTCGAGCGCCACCAGGCCTCTGCCCCGCAGCGGCCGGCGCCAGACGGACGGGTCGTCGGGGGAGATCGGATCGAGGTGGCACGAGCCGTAGAGCCGGCCGGCCGCCACGATGGGCCGGGCCGTCCAGGGCTCGTTGCCCGGCTTCACCTTCCAGAGCAGTCTGCCGGTGGCGAGATCGACCGCGTGGTAGTGGCAGTCGATCGAGGCGGTGGACTTCCCGCCGAAGAACGCGACACCGTCGGCGATCACGGTGGCCGGCTTCATGAAGCCGTAGCTCTGCGACCAGCCGCAGAGCATCGGGCTGGTCGGGATCTCCCACTTCACCTCCCCGCTCCTGCCATCGACGGCGTAGAACCGGCCGGAGCCCGCGGCGTAGACCGTGTCGCCCAGGATGGCCGGGTGGCCGCCGGGGCCCTGCCGCGTCCACAACAGCTCGCCCTTGCCGACGTCGATCGCGTGCAGCACGCCCTGCGCCGTGCCGTACATCACCCCGTCCTGCACGAGGCAGTTGGTCCACTCCTCCTTGGCCGCCCCGGCGACGGACCGAACCTTCCACCGGAGCGCCGGGTCGCGGCGGATCGGCTCGATGTCGAGGAACCGGCGCTGCATGAGGGTCGTCCCCGGCAGCGGCTGCGGCTCCGCGGCGCCGGCCGGCCCGAGGAGCGACGCGAGGATGAGAACGGTCGGCAGGAGCAGGCGATTGGAGGATGGCATGGAGACCTCGGAGGTTGGGCGGTCGAGCCGGGGAACGGACGGACGTCGCCGCCGATCGGCGAGCGGGCGAGGTCGAACCCTCGCCGCGACCGCGTCGGCGCCGACCTGTCGGCCGTCGTCGCGGTGGACGAAGGATAGGCCGGTCAGAGGCACTCCCGCAAGCCGCGGGCCGGCGCCGCCCCCACGGGTGGGGCGAGGACCTCCGCCGCCGGCCGCGGCATGCCGAAGAACTCGCCCTGAAACCAATCGACGCCATCGTCGACGAGCCGGGCCAGCTGGTCCGCGCCCCGCGTGTACTCCGCGACGGTGGTGATCCCGCGGGCGCGGCACAGGCTCGTCACGGTGCGGACGAAGTGCCGTTGCAGCGGATCGTCGTCCACGTAGCCGGTCACGAGCTGGTCGAGCTTCACGATCGCCAGCGGCCACTGCGTCAGGTATCGCAGGCGGCAGATGCCGCTGCCGAAGTCGTCGAGCGCGACCGCGACCCCCGCGGCCGCCAGCGTTTCCAGCCGCGGCCGCACCAGCTCGTCCGGCGCCGCCATGCACCGCGGCGCGATCTCCATGATGATCCGGTCACGCACGTCCGCTGCCTGACGCACGGGTTCGAGGAACGATGTGGGAAACGACTCCGAGACGAACGTCTCGTAGGAGACGTTGACCGCGAGCCTCGCGTCCGGATGCGATTCCAGCATCTCGAGGACCCGCTGCAGCATCATCCGGTCGAAGCGTTCCAGCAGGCCTTTCGCCTGGCCCACCGTGAAGAAGTCCGCCCGCGACGCCAGGTGCCGATGCCCGGTGCCGAACCGCGCCAGCGCCTCGTGGTATTCGGCCCGACCCCCGGACCCGGCCACCGGCTGCAGCCACACCTCCCACGCGCCGAGGTCCATGCTCGCCGTCAGGTCGCGGGCCTGGGCGCTCGTGAACCGTGCCGTGCCGGCGACGACCGCCCGATTGCCGCCGGCCGCGTGGGCCTCGCCGGCAGCTGCCTCCGCCAGACGCAGGGCGAGGTCGTGGTCGCCGTCGGTCACGTGGGCCACGCCGATCGAGCCCCTGAGCGGGAACCGCGGCGCGAACCCGGGCACCTCGATGTCGCCGAGGATCTGCAGCAGTCGCTCCGCACGACGCAGGGGCTCGTCGTCCGCGGCACCGGACATGAAGGCCAGGAAGCAGTCTCCCATCAGGCGGCTCGTGAGCACCGGATACGGAAAGACCTGGTTGAACGCCGACGCCACGCCGAGCAGAACGGCGTCCGTCTGCCGGTATCCGATGGAGCCGCTGATCGCCTGAAAGTCGTCGAGCGTGAGGAGGATCACGGCCGGCCGGCCGGTCATCGGCCCCGGCATCTCGCCGCCTTCCAGCGCCCGCGACATCGCCCACCGGGTGAGGAGCCCGGTGATCGGATCCCGACGGTTGACGTGACGGCCGATCAGGGGGCCGCCGAACATCAGCGGCTGCACGAGGACCGCCACGCGGCCGGCGTCGATGCTCCGCAACCCCATGGCCACCGTGCGGCGGAGTCCACGATCATCGACGAACCGCGTCGCGCAAAACTGCGTGTCACCGGCGAGCGCCCGCTCGACCGCGTGGGCGATCGTGTCGCGCTCGAGTGGCTCGACCACCGCGAGCAGCGAGTCGCCGGGCCGCATGCGGAGCCCGGCGGCGCTCGCCCCGTCGGGGCCCGTCGTGGAGGAGACGACGATCCCCGTCTCGTCGATGTGGATCAGATCCGGCCCGATGGGCCGCTCGGCGATGCCGGGCAGGCGGGCGGCCCGGCCGACCGCCTCGAGCACGTGCCAGCAGATGTCCTGCACCGGCTGGCCGCTGCGGATCGTGTCGACCCGGTCGGCCGGCGCCACGTCGATCGCCGCGGTCGGTTCGGCCGCGTCGGACACGACGAGGATGGGCACGCCGGGCAAATCGGCCCGCGTCTCGACGACGGCCGAGGAAGCTTCCGGCGGATCGGCCAGCACCACGAGGATCGCCGGACGCCCGCTCGACACCCGGTGCATTTCCCACACGTCGCGCGCTTCCGACACCTCGACGGGATGGACGCTCAGCGCGGCGACGATCTCGGAGCCCACGCCGGGCCCGCAGATTCTCACGATGACGTATGGAAGGGCGATTTCCACGGGGCACCGGAGGCCTGGGCAGCGTGCGGAACCATACGCACCGCCTCCCGCCCCGGGACAGGCGGCTCCGCGGCGATGCCGTGGCCGGGTGCGTGTCCCGGCCGTCGCAGCGGCCGTGGCCCGTCCGGGCGACCGTCGCGACACGTCGCCCCGGCGACGCCCGGCGGCAGTCGGCCCGGGAGGGCCACGTTTTTTCCCCATCGGCGGCCGGCGTAGGCTTCCGCATGCCGTGGATGCCCGCCGCCGACGTGCCCGTTCCCGACCCGGCCGGGTGGCTCTGGCTGGCGGGGGCCGTCGTCGCCGTCGCGGTGCCCCTGGCATGCATGGCCTGGCACCGGCGTCGCGCGCGGCGGGAGGCGGACGGCAAACCGGTGCCCCTCGGGGGCGTGACGACCGATGTCACCGGTCTCCGGAAGATCGAGTCCGAACTGCGGGCCCTCCAGGCGGTCACCGCGGACCAGGCGGCCGAACTGGAACTGGCCCGGCGGTTCAGGCTCCTCGCCGAGAACGCCTCGGACGTGGTGATGGAGACGGACGCGGCCGGCGTCATCCGCTGGATCACGCCGTCGGTCGGGCGGCGGATCGGCCGTCAGCCCGGGGACCTGATCGGCGAGCGATTCGCACAACTCGTGCACCCCGACGAGCGGGACCGCGTGCGGACGATGGAGGAGCAGGTGACGCAGGGGGTGGCCGCCGAGTCACGGCTGCGGCTGCGGATCGCCGGCGACGGCTACCGGTGGTTCTCCGTCTCCATGCGGCCCGTCTTCGGCGACCACGAACTGGTGATCGGCCGCGTCGGCGGATGGCGCGACATCCACCGCGAGGTCCAGGCCCAGGAGCTCGCCGCCGCCGAGCGATTCCGTCTCCGCGCCACGCAGGAAGGCATGTTCGACCCGCTGGCGATCATCGAACCGGTCCGTGACGAGACCCGCCGGATCGTGGACTTCACCTACGTGGACGTGAATCCAGCCGCCTGTGCCTGGCTCGGGGTGGACCGCGACCGCGTCGCGGGCACCAGGCTCCGCGAGTCGTTTCCCGAGGTCGAGTCGTCCGGCCTGCTGCGCAAGCTCACCGAACTGACGGACACGGGCCGGCCGCTGGTGCTCGATGATTTTCCGTGCCTGCTCCGCGGCAGCAGCCTCCGCCGGCTCGACGTGCGCGGCATCCGCGGCAACGGGTGGATCAGCCTCGTGTGGCGGGACGTCTCCGAGCGGCACGACGCCGTCGAAAAACTCGCCGCCTCGGAGGAACGCTTCCGACTCCTGGCGGAGAACTCGACCGATGTCATCGTGCACGTCGCCGCGAACGACACGATCCTGTGGGTTTCGCCGTCGATCACGCCCGTCCTCGGGTGGGCGCCGGACGCCTGCATCGGCCGCGACGGCAAGGAGTTCCTCGCCACCGCCGAAACCATCGACCAGTACGCGATCGACAGGGCCCGGGTGCGGGCCGGCCAGGGGGCGACCTCCCGCGTGCGGATCCGCGCCGCCGATGGCGACATGCGCTGGATGGAGGTCCACGCCTATCCCTACCGGACATCCGAGGGAGTGGTCAGCGGCATGGTCGCCTCGCTGCACGTCGTCGATGCGGAAGTCCGGATGGAACAGGATCTCCAGCGCCGGGCACGCATCGACGAGCTGACGGGCCTCCTCAGCCGCCGGGAGCTGCTCGAGCGGCTCGAGGCGGTCGTCGCGCGCGGCGAGCCGGCGCTCGGCCTCTTGTGGTGCGACGTCGACGGTTTCAAGGCGATCAACGACGCGCATGGCCACGCCGCCGGCGACGCCGTGCTGGAGGCCCTGGGGGAGCGGATTCGCGGCTGCCTGCGTTCGGCCGACGACATCGGCGGGCGGATCTCCGGCGACGAGCTGATCGTGGCCCTGAGCGGGATCGGCGGCCTCGACGAGGCGGTCGCCTTTGCCGAGAACCTGCGGCGCCGCGCGGCGGAGCCGATCCCCGCCGGAGACCGTCCGGTCCGGGCGACGGTCAGCATCGGCGTGACGCTCGTCGCCCCCCACGAGCATGTCGATTCCTTTCTCGCCCGCGCCGACGACGCGATGTACCGGGCCAAGGAAGGCGGCCGGAACCGGGTCGTCGCCGTGCCGCCTCCCGCCGCCGCCCTCGTCGGCAGCCGCTGACCGCGGCGGCGATCACTCGTAGATGAAGGTGGCGGTGGCCGTGCAGGGGCGGTCGGCGGTCAGGCGGACCCAGTGCGCCGAGTAGCCCGCGGGAAAGTCGTGCCGGACCGTCTCTCCCGGCGGAACCGTGAGGGTGGCGGCGGGGAGCCAGCCGCCGTCGCCCGCCGGATCGACCTCGACCGTGATGGTCACCGGCTCGCGGGCGGCATGCGACACCTCCAGACGCTTTCGGTCGTAGCCGGCCATCAGGTAGGGATCGCTCGGAGTGCCGGCGGCGACGGCCGTCGCATGCCAGGGGCCGCCCCGGCCGGTCGGCGCCGGAAACTTCCAGAGTTCATCGACGTCGCCGACCCAGACGGCCGGGGGCGGCGCATCGGCGGCGCCGCCTGGCGCCGCGGCGACCGCGCCGCCGATGACGCGCGGATCGACGGCCGCCGCCACCCGCACGCCGCCGAGCACGAGCAGGCCCCGCCAGGAGCAGAAGTCGGTGATCTTCTTCGCGTGGCTGCAGATCGGCTGGATTTTCGCCACCCCGCCGCTGTTCGTCCGCGGCAGCACGTAAAACGTGCCCGCCGCATTCAGCAGCGCTCGCTCCGTGACCACCTCCCGCAGCCCGCGGGGCCAGCCGGTCGCGAATGGCTGCTCGTAGGCGGCGGCCACCCGGGGGTCGAGCGGCTTCGGCAGCCGGAACACCCGCTCGCCCTCCCGCAGGATCACGCTCGCGGCGTCGAACTCGACCGTCGGGGACGCGGGGATGGCGTTGTTCGCGAGCAGGGTCGCCGCCTCGTCGTCGCCGGCCAGCGGCTGCGGCGGGCCGATCCGGTCGCCCGCCATGCCGATCCGCCACGCCGCCGCCGCGCCGGCGACGCCCCCCGTGACCGGCGTCGCGAGGACGTCGAGCGGCAGGCTCTCGCCCGCGCCGCTCCTCACGATCGCAGCGGTCCACGGCTCGTGGCTCGTGGCGTCGGCCAGCGCCGCGAACAACTCCGGGTCGGCCACCTTCCCGCCACGCCGGCCGTACCGGAACACCGCCGTCGCCAGGGGCACGTCGCGATCGACCGTCACCCGCACCCAGTCTCCGGACACGTCGGCCGGCAAGACCGCGTGCGCCGCGCCCTTGGGCGGCACGGTCACGCGGGTCAGTTCCTTCCATCCGGCCACGGAGCCGGCCGCAAGCGTGAACGTGGCGGCCTCGTCCCCCTGCTGGGCCAAGTGGACCATCCGCGTCCCGTAGCCCGCGAGCAGGAGCGGGTCGCTCGGCACGCCCGCCTTCACGGCCTCCTGCCGCCAGACGTAGGCCGTGCCGGCCGGCTCACCGAGTTCCCCGAGACGCTCCCAGGTGGTGAACCAGAGGTTCGAGTTGGAGCGGCCGTTGAGGTCGTTGCGGACGTTCTGCAGGGCGTTCTGCACGGCGTTCGTGAAGCCCGACTTCGCGGTGTCGTCGCAGCCGAAGACGACCGCGTCCCGGCCCGCCACCTGCCAGGGGGCCACGTCACCCGTGATCTTGAGGTGGGAGCAGATCGGCCGCAGTCCCGTCGGCTGTTCCGCCGAGAAGGTCGCCGGCAGTTCGTACCAGCCGCCGAGCAGCGTGAGGATGAATCGGGCGGGATGACCGGTGGTCGCCGGCACCACCTCGCGGATCCGGGGCCACTCCGTGTGCCAGCCATGGTCGCCGGTGTAGCTCGCGCAGGCGATGGGGAGCCGGAAGACGTGCCAGGGATCGCGGCCGGCGGCGGCGTCGGCAGCGCTGCGGACCAGGAGCAGGCCGCTCTTCTCGTCCCAGCCGATCGTCCACAGGGGCGCGTCGGCCGCGGGTGCACCCATGATTCCGCCCGGCCCGGTGACGTCGGTGAACTGGCGGCGGCGGATGAGCTTCCAGCCGCTGCCGTCCCATTCCGCGAGGGCCCCCGCCTCGTTCGGGTTCGCGCGGGTGTTGGGCACCGCGTACACGAACGGCTCGAACTTCTTCGCCGTGCGGGCCGCGTACTCGCCGTTGTTGGCGACCACGAGCACCCCCTGGCCGGAATACGCCCCCTTGCCGTGCCAGCCGGGAACGGCCCGGGCGAAGAGCCGCGTGGCCTTTCGCGACGCGAGGTCGAGTTCGTAGAGCAGGCCCTCCATGTCGTAGACGAGGATCTTCCGGTCCGGATCCGAAAGGTGCCGCGCGTGGGCCGTGAGGCGGCCCTCCATCTCGGCCGGCGGGACGGCATGCACCCCTCCCTTCTTGTCGATCAGGTAGGGGCCGATGGCCAGCGTCTCGCTCTCGCGATGGACGAGCCGCGCGGCGGGCGTGCCCCCCACGCTCTCGGGCCGCCGCGCGATCGCGAGCGACGGATCGACCTCGTACAGGCCGTCGTCGCTGCCCAGCGGCGCATGAGGACAGTAGGTGATGAACCAGAGCCGGCCGGCCCACGGCACCACCGCGCCGATTCCGCACTCGCCCTGCGCGTTGGAGACGGCCAGGTGCGGGTAGCGGCCGCCGTACGCGACAGGTGGCTCCGCCCCGGCGGCCGCCGCGGCCGAGGCGGCAAGCAGCCCGACACAGGCGGCGAGACGGGCGGTCAGGGACATGGAAACCTCGATTGGGGCGGGACTGCTGCGATCAAGACCGCGGCTCGACGATGACCGAGATCGTGCCAGGCGAGTTTGGCCGATGCTTGCCGCAACGCAATTGGACGACCTGACCTTCCACCGATCATTCGACGTTACCATTTGAATGCGGACGCTTCCAGGCCGCCAACTCGCGAAGGCAAGGAACCGTGCAGCGATGCCGCATCTCACGGATCGTGAACTGTCGCTCGTGTGCGGAGTTTTGGGGCGGCACCCGCGGGTCGGTGCGGCGATCCTGTTTGGATCCCGTGCCAAGGGCACGCATGCCCCGCAGTCGGACGTCGATCGTGCGGTCACGGGTGGGGTGACACCGCTCGAAGCCGAGACGATCGCCGGCGAACTCGACGAACTGCCGCTGCTCTAGCGCTTCGAGGTGCAGCCGTTGGATCGCATCACGCGCCCGCCGCTGCGGAACCATATCGAGCGCGTGGGCATCCGCATCTATCAGTCGGCTTGAGTGATACGGCTCACACGTGAGCCTCGCGAACGAGCCGCTTCTGAGCAACGAGGGTCAGGGAGGGGTTGCCCGTGCCCCGGGAGCCGGGCTGTGGGAGCAAGCGCAGCCAGGATGGCGAAGCGCAGCGGACATGCAGAGCGTGGTGGCCACGATGGCCACCACGAACGTCCGGCGACGGGGCATGGGCAGCCCCGACCAGCGTCACGCGCGAGGCTCAAGTGGGATGCGTATGACATGGGCGACCTGCTTCCCGTTTCTTGACGGCGTCAGCGAGCAGACTTTCTGCCGATGGAAAAGCATTCGGCCGAGCTCGGCGTTGCCGAGCTGCGACGGCTTCGGACCTCGGAGGATGAGAACCGCACGCTGAAGCAGTTGGTGGCCGCACCGCGTCCCCGGCGAACCAGATCCGGTGCGGGAACGGATCCGGGCACAGACCGGCCGTCTCGGCGGGGATTCCGCCCGAACGCCAAGCCATATGGAGAGTGACGCCGAGAGTCCTCGCGTCAGCCTTCCGGGCGGCCCGCGGCCGCGTCGGCGGCCGGCGCCGCTCCACCGGCTCCCCGGGCGACCTCCTCGCAGACGAAGTCGCTCGTGGCATGGCGGGCCATCTCCTCGAGCGTCGCGATGAGATCGCACTGGCTGAAGACCCGCAGCAGGAACCGGGGCACCGCCGGCCCCTGGTTGGAGGCGGCGAACGGCTCTTCGAGGATGCTCAGCATGGCCTCGTCGCGGCCGTCGCCGTCCACGTCGCCCAAGACGAACGACACGCTGGTGCGAATGGGCCCCCACGCCGGTGGCCGCACCTTGCCCCCGTGGACGGACTTTTGCAGCTTCGGCTGCAGGTCGGCCAACCAGCCCGGCCGCTCTTCCGGGCGGCACAGCAGGTGCACCGCCGTCACGTTCGGATTGTCGAGAAACGGTCGCAGCGTGGCGTCGAAGACCTCCTGACGGCGGAACATCCGGCAGCAGGCGTTGAACCACCGCACCTCGCCGTACAGCGTGGCGGCGAAGTCCGCGAACTCCTGCCGCATCTTCTTCGAGCCGATCAGGTGGACGTCGCCCTGCTTCGCGGCCGTCAGGCTGGCGGCGTGCCGCTTGATGACGTCGAGCTTGTCGAACATCCGATGCTCGCGGGCTTCGCCCCGGAGGTCGCGAATGAGCAGCAGGGCGCAGAGCAGCAGGATGATGCCCCTGCCCACGGTCTCCGAGACGAGCCCCATGAAGCTCAGCAGCATGGCCACGACCGCCGCGATGATCCCGGCGACCACGTCCCAGTCGATGCGAAGCAGGCGGCGGAGCGGCACGGCGGCACTCCTCGGGGGCCGAACACACGGGGGATGCATCCTGCCGAGGAACCCGGGGCCGCCTGCGTGCTGCCCGTCGGTCACGTCCGCGGAACGATAGGACGCCGACACCTTCGCGGCGACGCCGGCCGCACGGTCGGCTGCCGAACGCACGAGACAGTTCCGGCCCGTCAGCCGTCGCGACGGGCCGGGCGGCAGGGGAACCGCTCGGCCGCCGGCCCGCCCGCGGCTTGCGAACCGGCGGCTGAACAACCTATCCTCGACGCGTCGCTCGGTGACGGTTCCGCTGCCGCCGACATCCCGCCCGCCGCGGCGCTGCATCCGGCAGCGCATCATCCAACCGCCGGAGCCGCTCCGCCATGCGCCGCGCCGCCCTCGTCATCGTCCTCGCATCGTGCCTCGCGGCCGCCCACGGGGCCGATCTCACCAAGGAACAGGCCGAGGCGATCCTCGCGGCCGACCGGCAGCAGCCGTCCGCGTTCGCCTTCCCGGTCGCCAACCCGCTGGAGGCGGTGGGCGGAACGGCGGAGGATGCCGCGCGGCTGGAGGCCGCGGCCGCGCCGCTCGTGCCGACGATGGGCAGGGAGCCGGCGCTGGCCACCGTCCTGCACACCAGCATGGATCCACGCTGGCAGAAGCTGCGCGACGGCTTCCAGGGCTGCGTGCTCCTGCCCGACGTGCGCCGGCTCCCGCCCGAGGCGGCCGCGGTCCTCGCGGGCCACTGCGACATGCTCGTGCTCTCCGGCCTCGAGGAGCTCTCGCCGGAGACGGCCGCCGCCCTGGCGCCGCAGGGGGATCTGCAGCTGCGGCTGCCCCCGAACACGCCTCCCGCGACGCTCGAACCGCTCACGGCCGGAGGCCGGCTGACGCTGCTGGGCGTCGATGACCCGTCACCGCAACTGCTGGAGGTCGTGGCGAAGGCCGCCGGCGGCCTCGTGCTGCCCGACGTCGTCACACTGCGGCCCGCCGCCGCCAGCGTGCTGGCCGCCAAGGCCGGCTGGGTGGAACTGCCGGGCCTGAAGGAGATGCCCCTCGACCTCGCGACGGCGCTCGGCGGTGGGAAGGCCGAACTGATGCTCACCCTCGACGGCATCAAGGAGATTTCCCCGGAGGCCGCCGCCGCGCTCCGCCGCCGCCGCGGCGTGATGACGCGGCTCCGCGGGCTGCGAACGCTCACGCCG
>Ga0315906_10003872_pt1 | contig 19597 bp, 14 predicted proteins | sample LakEriMetagenome_4_FD_203526 | JGI IMG/M metagenome (GOLD analysis project Ga0315906, IMG submission 203526) | Freshwater fungal communities from buoy surface, Lake Erie, Ohio, United States - Buoy 2 MA122 | ecosystem: Environmental > Aquatic > Freshwater > Lake > Lake biofilm | place: USA... | reverse complement strand
ACCTTTGTGGCAATCTTGGCAGCAGATCTGACATGCTCAACTTCATGTGGCATTTTGGTCATGATCACTTTCTGTACGATATCACCATAGGATTTTGTCTTTACTTTCGGGAATGCTTGCATCAATGTAGTATGCATGGCATGCGACATATTTCCAGGTGAGATTCCGAGATGTTTCACTTTCGAAAAGATTTTTTTAGCGGATATTTCAGCTATGGAATTTCTTGATATGTGAGTGTTGAGTCCTTTGAGCGAATACACCTCTTGCTTGATTTGCATTTCATAGAGATCATTCGTGACAAAGTGCAATTCATCTTGCTTGATGATCAGAATTCCGCTCGATCCGGAAAAGCCAGTGAGATATCGAATCGATGGCAAATGATTTATGAATAATGCATCGATTTTCGATGACATCATTTCTTTGCGAATGGAACGGATTCGCTTTTCTGCAGATTGAGTCAATGCATTCATGATGACAATAGAATAAGTGTTGAAATGAAGAAAAAATCAGATGGTTATGACAGTTCCTCTTTCGGGAATATTCACGGAAGAAAATCCTGCATTCTTGAGTGATTCAGCCAATGCTTCTTGTCCTTCAGGTTCGCCGTGCACCAAAAATACCTCTTTTACTGTAGATATTGTTCTGTCTGACAGATATTGCACCATGCCCGCATGATCAGCATGTCCGCTTAGTCCAGGCAATTCATATACATGTGCATTGACGGTGAAATAGTTGCCGAATATTCTGACTTCTCTGTCTCCATCAACAATTTTTCTTCCAAGTGTATGAGGTGCATTATACCCCAGAAATAGCATTGTTGTAGATTCCTTTTCGATATAATGTGCCATGTGATGAAGTATTCTTCCTGATTCACACATGCCACTACCTGCTATGATGATTGCAGGCTTCTTCGATTCATTTATTCTCTTTGAAGCAATCACATCGCGTGTATAGGTAATGCCAGGAAATGAAAACAAATCATCATCTGTATAGAGCATGGACCTTGTTTGTGCATCAAAGCATTCCGGATGCAATCGAAACACATCTGTTGCCCGTATTGCGAGCGGACTATCCACAAATACATCTATATGTGGAAGTAATCCGCGATTATAAAGATTATTCAGATACCAAATCAATTCTTGGGTTCTTCCAACACTGAATGCAGGGATGAGTAATTTTCCATCTTTTTTGATTACATCGGTTATGATGGAAAGAAGGCTTCTTTCCAAATCTTGTTCCACTTCATGAAGTCTTCCTCCATAGGTGGATTCACTAATAATGAAATCCACATCGCCAGTTTTATCCGGATCCTTGAGAATTGGTCTATTTTCTCTGCCTACATCTCCCGTGAACATCATGCGCTTTTTGACTCCGTCTTCTTCCCACTCAATCACTACTGATGCTGATCCAAGGAGATGTCCTGCATCATAAAATGTAACTGTCATCCCGGGAACGGGAGAAAATGAATGATGATATGGCATAGGATCGAATAATTGCATTGTGTTTGCAACATCATCAATGTCATACAATGGCTCGACATGTTCATCACGGTACTTTAGCAAGTGTTCTGCATCTTTCATCTGTATCATTGCACTATCCATGAGCATGATCGCACAAAGATCACGAGTTGCGGGTGTTGCATAAATGGAACCGGAAAAACCATGCTTTATGAGCGTTGGCAAATTTCCTGAATGATCAATATGTGCATGTGATAGAATAACCGCATCCAATTCACGGGCATCCCAATTCAGTTTTCTGTTTAGCTCCCTGGCTTCTGCTCTTCTGCCTTGAAATAATCCACAGTCCAAGAGGATCTTATATTCACCGAATGTCAGAAGATGCTGTGAACCTGTAACCGTACGAGCGGCCCCATAAAACTCTATTTGCATAAGATATTACTTACAGAAGTGAAAAAATCTTGAATTACGAAAAGCAGAGGTCTGATTAATGGTATCATATTGATTCGACCACAAAACCATGACTGCCTTGCCAATGATTGATGATGCAGGAATCAACCCCCAATCTTGTGAATCATAACTTTGATTACGATTGTCTCCAAGGACATAAAAATAGTCCTCACCAACGATATATGTATTCCCCGAAACTGTTCCTGGGTCTTTGATCATCTTGAGCATGGAAGCAAGAATGGAATTCGAAGCTATAACCATTCCTTTTGCAGGTATAACATCACCAGTGACGGGATGTTCATCTCTCGGACCACCTATCACGCGCTTGACAAATAGAACAGATCCAGATTCTTTGGGTAAAGCGCTTGCGGGAGGTCTAAAGACAACTATATCATTCTTCTTTGGTTTTGAAAACCATATTCTCGCTTGATCCGGCAACTTCATACCCATGAAATCTCCGGAAGGACCAATCGCATAGGTGATCTTTGAAACAAGCAGATTATCACCAATCAAAAGAGAAGGTTCCATGCTATTGCTTGGAACATGCAATACTTCACCAATCATGATGCGAATGAATAATGCCATGAAGATTGCAATCGCTATTCCAATCACAATATCTTTGATATCTATGCTTGATTCAACATTAGTCGTTTGATTTTCTTCGGTCATTGTACACTAACTCTGTGCAATTGTTCATTCTGTTCAACACATCTTCCGATTGGTTTGATCATTCCTTCCTCCACATGCCCCTTGAGAATTTCTTCAACTTTATATGCTTCTTTTGGATCAACTGCAATCAATAATCCTCCACTGGTTTGTGGATCTGCAAGTATATGTTTGATTGCATCACTCACATTTCCAATCTTATGTCCATAACTTTTCCAGTTCCGATGCGTGCCACCGGGAATCGAATTCATTTCGGCATATTCCATCACTGAATCAAGCAATGGGATATGTTCCATCATAAGTTCAGCATGCACATTGCTTCCTTCACACATTTCAATGAGATGACCGAATAAGCCAAATCCCGTCACATCAGTCAATGCATGAACTCCATCAATCAAAGAGAGTTCTTTTCCAATTGAATTCAATTTCATCATCCACGTTGCCGCAAGATGAACATGCTTTTCCTGAAGCAAAGATTTCTTCTCAGCCGTGGTGAGAATGCCAATGCCAAGTGGCTTTGTCAAGTACAGGAGATCACCCGGCTTTGCACCGGTATTTTGTTTGAGTTGATTGATTGGAACAATACCATTGACTGCAAGTCCAAAAATCGGCTCGGGAGAATCAATGGAATGTCCACCGGCCAAAGCAATTCCTGCTTCGGCACACATGGCTCTACTACCTTCAATGACTTTACGAGCAATTTCTGGAGCCAACTTATCAATGGGCCAACCCAATATTGCAATGGCAAGAATTGGTGTTCCACCCATGGCATAGACATCACTGATTGCATTTGCAGATGCTATTTTTCCAAACTCATATGCATCATCAACGATTGGCATGAAGAAGTCTGTTGTGCTGATGAGGGCGGTTCCATTTCCCATATCATATACTGCGGCATCATCGCGAGAGCTATTTCCAACGATGAGATTTCCCGTATGTGGCAAAGCTTCATTTGTATGCAAGATGGCATCGAGTATTGATGGTGATATTTTACATCCGCATCCTGCGCCATGACTAAATTGCGTTAGTCTGATTTCACTCATTCGAGATTCTTCCATGTTCTGATGATTTCAATTTGAACTGTTCTACTGAGAAATCTACTCTCGGGTAATTCATGTGATCGTATTCCCGGTGGTAATGCCGTCGAGCCGAGACCATCCACTTTGATAATATTTGATTTGGGTTTTATGCTTCGTATATATTTGTACACTGTTTCTGCTCTTTCTTTTGAGAGTTCCAAATTTGATTGGGCATTTCCCAGATTATCACTATATCCTATGATGCTGATGGAGGCATTATCTTCCAAATCTTGCAAGAAAGCATCAATGGCATTTCTGCCCTGTTTGTCAAGCGTAGCTTTCTGAACCGGAAAATGCATCAATGACAATCGTTGGATTGCAAAATTTGTTGTGTCTCTTTGAATGGGAATACTCATCTCCGCACTACCCAAATCACCTTCATTGTCTTGAATGATCATAGACATTTGCAATTGATCATTAATTGACTGTTGCATGAGGCGAGCATCCTCTTTTTCAATCGGCATTTGTATCCATAAAGGTATTTGAGCGCCATCTTTTGCATGTAAGATTGAATCCCCTAATTGTGAAGCGATCTTCCAAGAGTTGATATTCTCACCAATTGTTTGACTTACATTTACATGTAAGTCTTTGGGATAATATTCTGTAATCTCAACATATCTGGATCTGATCACAGGTGCGAGAATTTCTTTTTGATCAGACATAATTTCAATTCGTCTATTTTCTTCATATCCCTGAGGAATTCTACTCATCGTTGGATTTTCGGGCGAGCATCTTCTGCTATCCATTTCAATCGTGATTCTTGATCTATCGACATTCCAAACATTTGCTAAATATTCTCTAACTGTACCAACTCTTTTGCCTGCCAATTCACAGCCTGAATTTTCAGTTGTCGGATCACTAAATCCATGCAATTCAATTTTGGCTTGCATGTTTTCATTCATTCGTTGACCGATGATATTCAATATGTCTTTATGCTGTTCGGAAACCAATGGCTCAAGTTTGTCGGATGCAAAACCTTCAATCGTACTTAATTGTCTGTATCGTGGATGAAGATTGGCATCCGATTCAGAAAAAAAAACCATGGGGAGAATCGGAAATGCTTCTGTCACCAATTGACCACGAACATTGATTGCATTAACTTCCTCTGATTCTTCATCTTGAGCGATGTGGATTTTCATGACCGGCTTCGGAGATTGCTTCGGTGGCAATCCAACTTTTAATGTATCTGTTCTTTCTACTGTCTCTGTGATAATTTTATGCGTTTCAAATTCTTCAATTGATCTGGTACTTTTTTTTTGTCCTTCTATGATCACGGATCCAATTCTTTCATTCACATTTACTTCGATGGTGTCTATAATTTCATCTCTACGAGTCACTTCTTCCTTGACCGCACCCATTCCCCAACGAATGGACATGCCAATAAGAATTGAAGTCTGCTTCCATTCAGGACCGGGAATGATTCTACTAAAAGGAATTGATGCAGAGATTTCCGGTACTAGTACTATTTTATTTGATATGGGAATATGATGTCCATAACCCACGCTGAAACCAAATTGCAATGCATTCACATTTGGAATTTCTTGATCCAGAAAAACTGTATCACGAGAACCGGATTTGAATGTCACATTATTTGGGGACAACAATGTCGAAGTACTTCTCCAAGATGGGCTCAATAAGAATCCGAAACTCGGTCCAAAAAATACTCTTGCATTTCCAAATGACTTTTGTAATCCAAGATCCATATTGATCATTGGCAATGAGATATTCAAGGAATGTTCTCTGATGAGAGGAACAATCATTCCATTTACATCTTTAACCAAAGCTCTACTATCTGTCGTTGACATTTCAACAGAACCATTGGAGAAACCAATCGATCCGCGCATTCCCCAGTCTGTTGGCATCCATTCTATATTCCCCATAATCCCAAACTGTGAACCGATTCCACCATCATAGGTAGGACATCCAGGATCGCCAACACATCGCAGCGTAGAATTAGTGGAATGCAATCCCAATCCGCCTGAGAGTCCGAATCCAAGATGTATGGGATTATACAGAGCGTAATTCACATCTTGAGCTGTGGAATGTAAATATGAAAAGCATATCGTCAAAATTGCAAGTAATGTCCTTCTCATTGACTACATCACTCCATAATCATGAATAATGATGAAGCAGCATAGTTTTCAGACTCAAATATCAAGGCATATATGCCGGAGGACAATCCATTCACTGGTATCGAAACTTCATGTCTTCCGACATCTTTGTCTCGAATTATAAGTGCATTCGTGATTTGCCCGACAGTACTCATGCATCGAATATTTACAGGAGTCTTCTCTGATGATTCATAAGTGATATTTAACATAGATCGATCTGATGACAAAGCAACTGCCAACAACTGTACATTTGATTTTCCAATTGAAAGCGTTGTCAATTCACATCCATATGCATCCAAGTCGATCGTATCGGTCGCGTTTTGAACAATTGGTTCAGTACATGGATCTTTACTTGTGAATGATGCAATACTCATCCAAGGACGCAGTGTTTCACCAATCACAGACTGCATGTGAAAATCCGTATTAAGATTAGATGTATCCTTACAATTAGTGTAAGTGAGAAGGATTGAATCTCCACTTTTCTGCATGATTACTTTGCAATCTTTAGAAACCACTGAGTCAATCGAGAGTGCGCTTTGCTCATGTACAATCTTGATATCGAATGATGCATTTCCATTCAAAGGTCTTTTGGATTGATTTGCTATTGAAAGTGTTTTAACAAATCTCATTGAGGACATTATTCCACTAGCAGTATTTTTCCATGCAATGTCAAATGGATTGGAAATCACATTCACAGTCCAAGTTATCGTATCTTTATTTCCGCATTCATGTTCAAATACTATGCTTATTGGGAAATTTCCGATTGTATCACTTCTAAAACTCATCGACAATGAATCTATCCCAAATGGACTCATATATAAAGAAGATTTAGAAAATTGCACTCTGGCATCATCGGAGGATAGTGACATTGTGCCTTTCAATGCATTATTATTTATAATGGAAATCTGTTGTTCAACAACATTCGTTTTACATGTTTCGGATATAGTATCAACCTTGTACATAAAATCAGGTTGTTGTATGTCAATCATCCATTCTCCATATTTCACCGTTCCGCAATGATCAGCTATATTCACTCCATATTTCCTGAGTCCTAAATCCGGTCTACCTGCAAAATCTATTGGAATAAGAATCGTGGAATCTGCCGGTATCAATATCGTGTCAATCGGGGTTGACAATAATGGATCTGTGAATGAGAGGATTTTTACATTCAAATCAACTGAAGATGTATTCCGTATTGGAAACTGGATAATTCCCTTTGTATTTGCGCATATCGAAATCGTATCGACAATATTCTTGATTGAAAGAGCTGTTGAATCTATGACAAGTACTTTCACTGTATCTATTCTTGAACAACCATTCGTGTCGATTGTCGTGAGAGTATAGATCATTGTCATTTTTGGGTATGCCAAAGGATTCAAGCAATCCGTGCAGGACAATCCAATGGAAGGACTCCACTGAATACTCTTTAATGAATCAGTAGTTTGTGCATTGAGTTGAATCGTATCATTTGGACATATCACAGAAATGGAATCTATCTTTAAACCTGGTCGATCAAATGCATTTACTGCAACAGATTGTGACCCAGTGCAACCACTTGCATCAGAAACATCCACTGTGTATAAACCGGATTCTTTTACTATCAAAACAGGCATATTCGCACCCTGAATGATCGTAGAATTTTTTCGCCATTGATACGAAATTAGATTTCTGGATGTTACATCAAGTATAACAGAATCACCCTTGCAAAATGATAGACTTCCCGAAATGTCAATGACCGGTTTTAGAGGAAGTATTCCAACTTGAATTTTTGCTATGAAACCATCTTTTGCATTTGTGGATAGATTGCTTCCGGGTATATTACTTCCTGATGCTGATCCACCAATGAAAATTGCACCCGAACCATCGACAATAATTGTATTGCTCTGATCATCTTCATCATTTCCGAAATAACTTGAAAACACCAAGACATTCGCCAGAGCATTCAATTTTGAAATGAAAGCTTCATTTCTTTTGATTGTGGAATCCGGCGCATCATCGGTGATTGGAAAATCGACTGAATTTGTATTTCCGGTGACATATGGTGCTGCGCATACATCAACTCCTAGTCCGGTCACAAAATCATCTCCTGATCCACCAAGGAAGGAGGAGAATTTTAGTGAACTTCCCGGAACAGGTTCGAATTTCCCAATGAATGCATCATAATTTCCACCGTTAAAAGTAGTATCATAAGACCCAGAGGTTATAGGGAATTTTATAGTATTCTGATTCACTGAATCTGAGATTCCGCTTGAATTGGTATAACCAGCATAGAATATACTTTGTGAAGGTTCATCAAAAATGATTCCCGTTATTCTTTCATAACCGCTTCCACCAAGCAGTGTAGAATACAACAATGAATCACCCTTCGGGGAAAGCATTGCAATGAATCCATCGCTCATGCCATGATGTTTCGATTGAATAGCACCATTGGTGACTGGGAATATATTCTTGCTGGCTGACTCACCTGCAACAATGATATTTCCATTTTTTGTAATGATAATTTTATATCCAATATCAATATCCTCTCCGCCAAATACGGTAGAGAATATCAAATCAGCTTTACCTTTACTGCCGGGATTGATCTTGGCAATAAAAACATCAAGCGCTCCACCATTGTATGATGTGTCATAGCTTCCGGCAGTCTTTGGAAATGTATGCGGACTTTTGTTCAAAATCCCTGTTGTTCCGGTGATATATACATCTGCATTTGCATCGAGTGCAATTCCATGCGCAATGTCAGTTGTCATTCCAATCAAAAATGTACTATACATCAATGCCGTTCCGGAAGCATTCAACTTTGCGAAGAACACATCATCATCAGCTAAGGTTTTTTGTGACTGAAATGAATTATTCGTAGTAGGAAAGTCTATTGAGGTTGTACTTCCGGTTATGTAAACCTGTCCCAAGGTATCAACGGCTAATGCATTCCCTTTTTCCAACTGAGACCCACCGATACGGGCTGAATAGATAATGACTTTCCCCGTGGAATCATACTTGGAAAGAAACAAATCTTTTGGCTTTGCATTTGGTGAATTATATGCACCTGAAGATACAGGAAAATCAGGAGTTTCAGTTTCACCCAGTGCATACATGTTTCCCTTTTGATCAAGCGTAACCGCATTGACATTCTCAGCCATACCACCACCAATGAAAGTGGTAAAGAGAACAGGGACATTCAATGTGGTTTCAAATGACTTTTCATCATAAGAACATGTGATTTCCGATGTTTGATCAAAATTGATCACTGATTTTACCAGTGATTGTCCTCTCTGTATCAATGGTGCATCAAACGAATAGGATATGTCTCCGGAATATAATGTGATAATCCCTTTTGTATTGTCAACATCAATCTTCTCCGCTCCCTCTATCTTAAAACTCATGCTTGGTTTAGAAGAATGAGGCATGATCCATTTCCAATGTTGATCGGAAAATTCATGCTTCATCAGTACTTTCGATAGATCATCCTTAATCTCAAATTCAGAGTATATCAATTCTTGTGTAGGTGTACCCTTCCCATCAATGACATTGATGCGATGTACTACTCTATTGAAATCAACATGTATTTCTTTGGAGAGAATAGGCTTGATTTGAAAGACATGTCTTTTGGATTCTGACTTTACATCAATCAAAATCCCTGATGTATCAAACCAAAGCACTGCATCACCATTGCGTACATAGCCAAAAACAGATGAAGGGTATTGACCTTGATTACGGACAATACCCTTCGGAATAGGATATGTATTTATATCTTTTGCAATGATGTCTTGTATCATCACTGACAAAAGGATGCATGCTTTCAATAGAAATAACAGACTGCTTCCCGGGCCTGTTTGTAGAAATCTGACCATGGATATCGCTGAGGTTAGTTCGGTACTCTGTCATACTGCAAACAGAGATATTGCTAAAATACCTCAGTTCTAACTGAGAACAAAGTACTTATCCGTTTTCCGGCAATTTCTCAGCCCTGAACTTTTTCTCCAATCCAAGCACCAATCATGGACAATACACCGCCCAAGATCAAAGCAAACATGATTTCATCGAAACCAGGAGGGACTAATGCCAATGTCAGAATATCCACATTAATCACCAAAGTGAATAATCCTGCAAGTGCCGCCTCCATAATTGTCACTCCCGCAGATCTATAACCAATCAAAAAGCCGGTTATAAACAGACCGATGACAAATGCAATCATCAAAGGAGTGAATACAAAACCAAGGAAGATGATGAGCAATGTGGAAACCAAGATGGAAACCATCACGCCAAGTATGGTTCCTGCCAAAACCCATCCCCATTCGAGATGCTTCACTTCAGAATTGCCTTCCATTGTTCCTTGCAACATTTCACCTGCCCATGCTCCAGCAAATGATAGCATGATTCCATTCAAACCGATAAGCAAAATATGCTCAGGATGAATATCGGCAAAACCTTGAAGATTCAAGCCCGGAAGGAAATAATACAAAGCTAGACTCACAATCACTGAGGATATGACAGGCTCTGCAATAGTCTCATCCTTTGAGAGTAATCCCGCAACCATTCCACTTAAAATGAAACCGGATAGCAGGGAAAGAACAGGGAATGGCAAGGCCGCAAATGTGCTTCCGCTCACCCAACCCAAACCAAAGACGGCGATCAAACCGATTACCAATGATCCCGCCACACTTTTCAAATCCAATGAACCTGTAATTCCATTGCCCATGTGAGAATCCTTGAAAAATGAATATGAATACCAATAAATTCAGGAAATTGCATGAATGATTGCACTAAATAGTGCATTGTCAAGACAATACGCAAATTTTTTTGTAATTACGAGCATCGAAAGCTCATTTTTGCGTTCAAATACTCAATAATTCTCCAATAGAATGCGCATTCAAGATCATCTAGGAAAAATCACATGGACCATGCTTGACAAAGTATTGTTCATGGCTTATGGACTCATCAGACTCTATCAAGTGAGCATGATGAACCCCTCTGAATTTGGTCTTTTTGCTCTTTTAGACGCAATAATCATCGCAATCTCCACTCTCACAGATAGCTTTGCACTCAATGGAATTGTCAAATATGGCTCAAGAACGCAAGAAAGAGCCAAATTCAATGCTTTGATTGCTTTGTCACATGTCGGTCTATCCGGAATACTTTGTCTTTCAATCTATCTTGCGGGAAATGATATCGCTCGACTATTTGGCGAACAACAACTCATACATGTTGCTGAATATGTTCCCATTCTGATGTTACTCACCATTCCCAGACTCTTCTTCATTAAATTTCTCCTTCGAGAAACACAAATGAGATCAGTCTTCATCGCAAATGGCTCTTGGTTTTTTACGATGATTGGCTTGACAATCTACTTGGGAATGCAAAAAGGGGAATTAAGTTTATCCGACATGGTCTATATTTCAGGAGCGGGTACTACGATAGGTTCTCTTGCTGGTGGACTTCTTGCATTTCGATCCATTGAATTTGCGAAGCCGACAATGTCTATTTTCCGTGAATTCATTCGATTCGGCGCATTTCAAGTGGCATGGAATATTCCTGCAACCATCATGCGACATTTGGATGTGTATATCGTGCAGTATTTCTTTGGTACCGCAATCGTTGGGATATTTCAATCAGCAAAGACTCTTTATCGATTCTTTGAAGCATTGATCGACGGCATCAGTGGTTTATACTATCCAGCCCTTGTGAGAATGCATGCTCGTGGTGATCGAAAAGCTGAACATGCAATGACATCAAAGATCATTTCATTCACAATGTTCGCAATGACGGGAATTGTAATCATCTTTCAAATGGGTATCGGTGAATGGCTCGTGACCATGTTTCTTAGTCAAAAATATCTCTTGGCATATCAGCATTTTTCACTCCTGATGCTCACCGCGATCATTTTGCCAATGATGGTGACCGCAATCATCTTCATTACAAGAGATCACATGAGAGCCCTACTGGCAAATGCCGTCATAAGCTCCTTGACCGGCATCATTGTTTCGATTTCCATCGGAATGAGTGGTCATTCCGAATTGATTGCACTCGGAACGATGAGCTATACTTTTACTTTTTCTTTGATTGGAATCATTTATGCGATAAAGCAAGAAATCTTCTATCCAATGGATTTCTTCAGGGCAATTCCTGATACTCTGCATTTTGTAAAAACTCTCTTGCAAAGAAAGTCATGAATGCACTCTTCGACATCATCATTCCAACATATAATAATTGCGATGAATTATTGGCTTGTATACATGGATTTGAGCAACAAACCATTAAAGATTTCCGCTTATTGATTTGCATCGATGGATCCACGGATGATACAATAGAATCCATCGAATATCTATGCTCGCATTCTACTTTACATATTGAGATTTTGCAACATCATGATCGAGTGAATCATGGTAGAAATGCCACCAGAAATTTGGCATTACCCCATATCAAAGCAGAATATCTTGCATTCCTTGATTCGGATGCCATACCCGCGCCTGATTTTCTCGAACAACATCTTACCATTTTACGAAAGGGATTTTGTGTTTCTGCAGGTGATCTCATCTATACAAATGCAGACACAAATGCTTGGGCTAATTATCTGCATACTCGTGGTAAAAAGAGATTTAAATCCGAGGAATTAGTGCCATTTCAGTATATCACCACAGGAAATCTGGCTCTTCCAAGCAAGATATTCATTGAGCTTGGAGGACAAGATGAGAACATGAGATTATACGGAGGAGGAGACACGGAATTTGCATATCGATTACACATGCAATTTCATGTGCCAATTCACTATGCAAAACAAGCTATTGCATATTCAATCATGCAGAAGTCACTACCATTTGCTTTAAATCAAATGCAACAATTCGGAGCGGTAAATCTTCGATATATTCGAAAAAAACATCCTGCATTCTCGGAAATTTTCAGAATCGGAGAAATCATTGGAGATTCAATGCAGTCAAGGTTAATGCGATTTGTATTAAATCCATTCTTTGGAAAGATCTCAGAATTGTTTGCAATTATTCTTCCCCATTCTTTTGCTAATCCATTCATTGCTCATGCTGTGGGAAGTAGAATCTTTTTTGGTTTTAAAACAGGAAAAGACCCGCTTCAACCATGAGATTTCATGGTGGCAATATTCGAAGCCATATCCCCTGAGAATAAGCCTGACCCACTGACAATGATATTCACACCGGCATCAATAACATCTTTCACATTGTCTGTCTTCACACCGCCATCAATTTCGATTTCAACATGTTCATAACCTGAATCATCAAGAAACTTGCGTAGTCTTCTTGCCTTGTTCAGTACATGTGGAATGAAGGCCTGTCCGCCAAATCCCGGATTGACCGACATCAACAATATAAAATCAACAAATGGCGCAGCTTCAAATGCATACTCAATCGGAGTTATGGGATTGAGCACAACTCCAGCCTTTTTGCCATGATCTTTTATGAGCGCAATCGAACGATGCAAATGCGTGCATGCCTCAACATGAATTGAAATCCAATCGGCACCGGCCTTTGCAAAAGCAGATATATATGCATCGGGATTGCTCACCATAAGATGACAATCCAGTGGCAGTGATGTATGCGGTCTGATTGCTTCAACGATAAGCGGACCAATCGTGATATTTGGTACAAAATGTCCATCCATAACATCCACATGCAGGATATCTGCACCGGCTTGTGCACATCGCTTCACTTCAGATTCCAATTGAGAAAAATCTGAAGAAAGAAGCGATGGAGCAATGATGATAGGATGTTTCATATTCGTCAAATATTAATGTTTCACTGTCAATGGAATGATGGAAATATTCATTCCTTGTTGAACATTCACTGAATATATTCCACTCGGCAAATCATATGTAGCAAATTCAATGAGTTGCTTATCTGCTGAGGCAGACTTATGAATTGTTTTCAATACTCTTCCTGATATCATGTCAGCTATGCGAATTGATATCATTTCAGAGCCATTTGATTGAAGAGACAAGAACACACTTTCAGAAGCAGGATTGGGGAACAGTGACAATTCATTATTGAGATTGATTTGTTCATTGACGGAAGTGACGATACTGAAATCTCTGTCGAATCTTGGAACAAGTTTATAGCGTCTTGAGCGGAAATCCGCACCAATGATCCCACGAACAAAATCAACTTTTTCACCAATCGTTGGCTTCACTCTATTTGTGACGGACACTATGCTATCTCTGGTAGTATATTTCAATTTGCTTTCATCTGTTTCAAGGCGAATTCCTTGAGTCATATCTTGCTGTGATGCTTCATCAACAATAATGAATTCTCCTGTTGATTGCGGTGCAGATGGCTCAATAGTTCCAATCACAACATTATTAAACTCAACTAACATGTCTCTCCATTTATCTGATCCCTCAACTCCACCCGAATTCGTTGTGAAATCTGAAGTTTTGAGCTTTACCGGTGCATATGGAGTTTCATTACCCAAAACTTCTATGGAATCGATATTTCCAAAAAATACCACTCCACTGAATTCCTGCAATTTAGATGTAAGACGAACTTTTTGTCCACGCTTTAATTGCATCGCTCTGGAATTACTGCCTTGTCTGTAAAATGTTGCACCTGAATATGCGCCATTTCCATCTTGAACAACCGCTCTCGCCTGATTCTGAAATCTATCACCAAAAATATCAGAAGAATCACACATGACAATTCCTTCGATTGTCACAGATGCGCCATTCATATTGCGAACTGCGTCAATCGTATCAGGCATTTTCACATCGGCAATAGATGGATATGTATCAACAACTTTATAAAAATAATCTGTAGATACAGGCAGGCGATACAAATTGCCTTTTTCATCAATTGCTGACATGTTATATCGGACAATAGTTCCGGCTGCTTGAGCAGGTATAGTTCCAATCCAACTTCCTGTGAGATCTTCTTGGGCAGGATATTTCGTATAGTTAGCACCACCGTCAATTGAGACATTCAATGCTATATTTTCCATTGTAACAAGATGTGTACCACTTAATACATCATAGATAATATCAATCTTGTCCTTTGAAGATGGAAAGAGTTTTGCAGGTCTTTGAACAACCAAACTAATTGTAGCTGGTTTTGGTCCGGGATTTACATCTTTTTGCAAAACAGGTGCAATTGCATATGTATACAATTGTGATCCACCACCTTGTCCTCCTCCGCCACCACCTGCAATAAATGATGAGGTGATAAATCCTTCCACTTTAAAGATCTTTTGTCCTACCGTATAACTCGCAAATTGAGATTCTTCAATGAAATGATTCTTTGTGGTAAAGTTTCCTGATTGATCTGACATAGGAATTTCATTGCCTTTGCCATCAGAAAACATGATTACAGGACTTGTTGAACTAATCACAACGGAATCAAATCTGACTTTTCTTCCTGCATATTTACTTGCAGAAGTCTTGGGATTTCTTGCTCTTGTACCTGTATAAAAATCTGATACATTCAGAACCGGAACAATATCCATTTCTGAATTTCTGGAAATGGTTTTTACAGGTGTGGAAGTAATTAACTCAAGAGCTGGTAAAACTCTTCTTTGTTGATTAAAATCATCCAATTCATATGGAAGATTTGTCACAATCGCCGTACATTCAATGATATCACCAGTTTTGATTTTATCAAATTGTGTTGTGCGAATATTTGTATCTCTTTGGAAAATTGCAATTCCGGCTTTTGGTTCGATGCTTGAATCAGCTCCAGCAATATATGTCAACCAACTCTTTCCCACGAGCATGATAGGCCTTCTGTCGCCACCGGTAGCATTAATCAATACATTATTCCCGGCTTTCCCTCTTACAATGACAGTATCACCAAAGTGCTTTGAGAGATAGGATGGTATCGCCAATGAATCCGATGATATCACAGCTATGTCTTGTACGGATTTGACATCACTTGAATAAGCAACAGAATGCATGAAACATAGTGTTGCAAGTGCAAAAAGGAGTCTTTTAAATTGCATGATTTTCTTTCGTATTGGTGATAATGTATGGCAATATAGCAAAAGCTATTCGCTCTGAAGGGATATGTCAGCACTTTTCGGCAATTCTCAATTTAGCCGTTCGTGCTCTGGGATTTCTTCCAATTTCCTCATCTGTGGCTTCAATCGGCTTATTGGTGATGATCTTTATTGACGGAATGGCATCATCCTGTTTAGATGCTAATTCTTTGAACACATGCTTTACGATTCTGTCTTCTAATGAGTGATAGGACATGATGACAATTCGTCCCCCCTTTTTCAATTTTGGAATGATTCCTCTGATGGTTTTCTCCAAAACATCCAATTCGCCATTGACAGCTATTCGAAGTGCTTGAAATACTCTGGCTAGTGATTTTGATGCCATATGAGGTGGGACACATTCTTCGATTATATGTCGCAAATCATATGTTGATTGCAGAGGAGCCGCACGGCGGCGCTCAATGATCCGCCGTGCGATTATTCTTGCAAAAGGCTCTTCCCCGAAACCTCGCAGAATATGGTGGAGTTGACCCTCCTCAACTGTGTTTAGCAATTCTTCCGCAGTTTGTCCATGCGGTCCGAATCGCATATCCAATTTCGTGTTGAATCTATAACTGATTCCTCTTTGCCCCTTGTCCAATTGTCTTGAAGATACGCCAAGATCCAATAAGACACCGGAGATTGAATCATTCTGAATTTCGTCTTCAATCATTGAAACAAAATTCATTTGTCGCAAAGAAAGCTTCGATGGCGATTTCTCAATTGTCTCCGCGAATTTCTCTCTGCAATGCGCAATTGCATCGGGATCTGCATCATAAGAAATCAATACACCTGTTTCATCCAGCCGGGCAAGAATCTCTGCGGTATGACCACCACCACCAAGAGTTCCATCGATATATGTTCCAGTAATTCCGAGAACCATCAGCCCATCCAAGCATTCCTTCAACATCACCGGCAAGTGATAATCATATTCTTGCAAATCGGGATTGTCGGCGACTCTTGGTCTGCGCTTTGATTTGTATTGTTTTTTATTGCCCATTCGGACGCTGCATCACCTGTGAAGCAACCTGCTCATAACTTGCTTCAGATTTTGAGAGATATATCTCAAATTCTTCGGGTTGCCACAATTCGATATGATCAATCATGCCGACTATCACAACCTTTCCATCAATACCTGCAAAATCAAGGTATTTTTTTGGCACCATGATTCTCTGCTGTCCATCCAATTCGACTTCCTCACTCCATGCCAATACAGTGCGAAGAAAGAATCTGCTTTGTTCATCATATTGATTGAGCTTCGCATATTCAAGCTCATAACGACGCCACTCATCCAAAGGATATGCAGCAACACAGCGGTCTGAGCCTCGAGTAAGCACGAATGTATTCAGTGCCTCAGGAGACAAAGCCCTCCGCATCTTTGCAGGGATATTCAATCGACCCTTGGAGTCAACCGAATATGTTTCTTGTCCTTTGTAAAAAGCCATTGATTGTTATATGCAATTGATGATTGGGCCTTCAAGGGAATGCTGACAGGAATCGAATGCGCACAAATCAATTTCGGCTCCCTCACATCGCTGCATGCCATTTGATTGATTTATGCCTGAAAAGAAAATGGCTTCCCTCCATTTTCTCCCACAGTATGCTATTCCTGTTTCACATTCCCCACTTTCTCCCACATTTTTCATACAAAACTCACAAATCAAGATGACTTAACCAATTGTTTTTTCTTGTTTTGCCATCTTTTTCCTTAAATCAACGATAATCACTGGATGCTGATATTTTGATAAGATTTTATTGCCGTTATTTTTATTAGTCCAAATCACAAAAATACAACCAATCTCCACTTTGCACTAGAGAGATGCAAATGAATGATTTTGATAGATTTACGGAAAACGACTGTTATTAAGGTGTGATATTCTAAAGAATGTCGGAGGGTATTATGGGAAAGGGGATGTTGTTTGTTCAGCGTAATCTCGACTTCTTGTTGACCAGAATTGTAATCCCAAAGAACTTCCTCATGGCTGCTGCATGCCTTATATCAAGGAATTCCGGCTAAACATCTGATAATGGCTTCCCTCCACGATCAAATGCAATTGCTGAACATTTCAAACATCCCCCACTTTCTCCCACTAAGATGCTACAAAAAAACGAAAGTTTTTCCTTATGTGCAATCATAAATACATTATGTCAAGCAATTAATTTGTCTCATAATTATTATGGCAATATAACTTGTATATCGCCATGACTTTACAAGAAATATTGGAAATAAAATGGAAATGGAAGTATTTACTTGTGTTTTGTAGGAATCAAAGAGAAGAAATCAAAGCATTTAATGAGGGCATGTTCAGTGCTTTTGCCAAAGTTTGAGCGGCTTTCTTATATTTATTTGCTTCTGATTTTCTAGTCCCCGAAAGCAATTTTGCGATATTGGCTATTGTCAACAATTGATACTCACGCCCCAAATCCACACTTGATTGAGCCGCTTTCTGGAGATATTTCCAAGCCGGAACATCTTCATTCATGGACAGATGATATGTTGCATGTGCATTATCGAGCAGACATTCAATAATTGGATCTTTGATTTTTTCTTGAATTTTATCGGTTTCTTTGAGGAAAAGATCAGACTTCTCATGTTCACCGACAATGAGTGAAATTCTGGCCATTAATAAAGAAATCATGGCTTCATCACGCTTTGGGATTGAACCAGCATGCAAACCAAGGAATTCATTCCCTTGATTCAGAGCTTGTTCATATGATCCTTCATCGCATAGTGTGATCATCTCTCTTTCCATTCCGGCGGAGTCTGCTTTGATCGTTTCATGCAATTGTTCTTCGGATTCATCTTCTTTCTGATGTTCACGATACTCGACTTGCTCTGGTGTGAGAACACTCATTCCAAAATCTTCTCGAAGTTCAGCACCGATTCTTGCTCTTTGCAGTTTCATATCTATCGGTGATTCTTCGCCAACCGATGTCAACTGCTTGATATTCGCATCATACTGTTGAAGTGCGAAGCCACTCATACTGGGTAATGACATATGCTGAGATGTCTGTGCTATCTCAAGCAGTCCATGTTGCATCACTTCTTTTTCACCAGCTCCATTTGCATGTGCAACGATATAAGGAGTGATTTTTGATCTTTGAACTTCATCAAGTCCTTCGGCCTGCTCTTGCAAAACATGCATCATTTGACTATGAATTGCTGTCTTTTCTTCATATTCCAAAGACTTCTCAAAATACTCTCGATAGAAGGTCTGCGTGAATTCAAACAATGTGGTCTTCACTCCATAGCGTTCGTGAGGACCAAGACTTCGCAATACACCTGTCTTAGCCTGAACTCTCTTTATTCTTCGAATCGCCGTTACAATATCAGTATTTAGAAGTTTAGAAATGATGAATGCACTGCTCTCCACTCCCTCTGCCGCACATAGTGAAAGCAACATCATTTCTTCTTCGTTGAGATTTTCTATCAACTTTGAGAAAGCCGCATGAACACTGGATGGGAGAAGATCTCCGCGAGTAAATTCTTCTTTGACCGAACCATCGTCTTTGAATGGTGAAACTTTCGCAAAATATCTCACATATTCAGTGACTACACTCGGTATGCCTGATGTTTTATCATATAAAGTTGATTCAAACTCAGCATTACCGGAATATTGCGGAAGAATTCTCACGCATAATTCATGAACCTCTGATTTGGAAAATGCTTCCACTTCGCAATAACGATATGATTTGCCATCATCTTTGACTGTTCGTAATACGCTGAGCAAAGGAGACAGTGTTTCTTCGGCAATGCTTCTACGATATGCAATGACAAGCAAAATGGGAAGTGAATCGATCTTCTCGATAAGTTTTTCAATGAGCAATGCCGATTCTGCATCACACCAAT
>Ga0315906_10003868_pt1 | contig 19610 bp, 18 predicted proteins | sample LakEriMetagenome_4_FD_203526 | JGI IMG/M metagenome (GOLD analysis project Ga0315906, IMG submission 203526) | Freshwater fungal communities from buoy surface, Lake Erie, Ohio, United States - Buoy 2 MA122 | ecosystem: Environmental > Aquatic > Freshwater > Lake > Lake biofilm | place: USA... | reverse complement strand
CCTCGGGAGTGTCACCCCGGCTCGTGATTGATCATTTGCCTCGCTTGCTGGATAAGGGAGCCCATGCCCGCGCATCTGTCCACTCATCTGAAGCTCACGCTCGGCACGTTCTTCTGGGCACTCACGCCCATCTTCGGGCGGATGTTGTCCGGTTATTCCGCGCCTTGGGCCCTGACCTTCGGGCGTTTCCTGGTTGCGACCATGGTGCTGTGGGTTTTTCTCAAGCTGCAGCGCGCGCCCGTTGCACCGGCCGGCAGACACGGCGTGACGTTCTTCCTGCTCGGCTTGACTGGCGTGTGTCTGCACAACGTGCTTGGCTTCATGGGCATGGAGCACACCGAGGCAAACCGCGCGAACGTCATTTTCTCGACCATCACCATCATGATCGCGCTCATTGAACTCGTCTGGTTTCGCCAGCGCCTGCGCGCCGGCGTGCTGCTCGGAATCCTCATCGGCATCTTCGGCACCATGCTTGTGGTGACCGATGGCGCGCCTTGGCAGATCTTCTCCGGAATGCTCGGCTTGGGGGACGGGATCATCCTGCTGAGCGCGGCCAGTTGGGCTCTCTATTCGGTGCTCGGCCGGCCCCTGCTGGCCACCTGTTCGCCGCTGACCCTGACTTTCCAGGCCTCGCTGTGGGGCACCTTGATGCTGCTGCCTTTCGTCTATCTGGACCGCGAAGTGCTTTGGCAGATCGCGACCGATGGCAAGGCGGTGCTGATGCTCGTGTTCCTCGGCGTGCTCAATTCCGCGGTGGGCTTTCTCTGGTATTACGAAGCCATTGCGCGTCTCGGGGCGGTGGTGACTTCCGCCTACATCAATCTGGTACCAATCTTTGGTCTCTTGCTCTCGGCCTTGCTGCTGGGTGAATCACCCACGCCTCCACTGCTGCTGGGAGGCGGACTGGTACTGGTCGCGCTGCTCGTGATCAATCGCTTCCAGCTAAAGCGCTGAATCCCACCCGCCGCGGGAAAGGGGGCAGGGTGCAGCCGGTCTCGCAGCAGGCGCCGGGCTGTCCTGAAGCGGATGGCAGCGCAACACCGGAGGCAATGAGTCCGCGATTGATGAGGCGACCAACCAGTTGCCGGCGTGCCGGCACCGGATAGCGACGGAAAATCTCGCGCTTCATGGCCTCGGGCGAGCCACCACCGTGGAGGCTGATGACCGACATCCAGCCGCCTGCATCGGATGCCGTCAAATCCTCGATGAAACGCGCGATACGCGCACGATGTTCCCAGGGAACGTCCGGACTGCCAGCGAGCACCGCCGACAGGCTCGCCTTCGTTTCCGGATTGTGATCTTCCTCTGGATTCGGCAGTGCGACGATGAGTCCACCCGAGACCTGATGAGCCAGACGGTGCATGTCATAGATCTGGGTCGCGAGCAGCAGTTTGCCGATATTGGCAAAGACGCCCTCGGGTTCGAGGTTGCCGGCCGGGTCCCGCACGCCATACACGGAGGAGGCGACGCCACATGCGTAGATGCCTTCCACCAGTTTGATGAGTTCCACCAGGGTGTCCCGCAGATGACCGTGCTTCTCGCAGTCGAGGCCATTGGCCTCAACCATCATCACACCCGCACCGATGAGCAGATCTCCAAACCCTGCACGGGCACCGATGCATGTATGACGGTGATGGGTGGCATAGGAGCGCGTGAGAAAGCCCGAGTGTTGCCATTCCCCGCAGAGAAAAACTTTTTCCCAGGGCACGAACACACGGTCGAATACGCACACGCCGGTGGTCTGGCCGTAGTGCGCACTGAATATCGCCTTCGACTCGCCGGGACGGCCCGCCGGTCGCGCGATGATCGTGAGGCCTTCGGCATCCACCGGCACCGCGCAGGCCACCGCGAATGGCGCATCTGCGGCGGTCATTTCACGGCCGGGCAGGACCAGCAATTCGTGCACATAGGGGGCGGAAGTCACGATGGCCTTGGTGCCGGAGATCACGATGCCATCGGCACGTCTCTCCACCACGTGCACGTAGGTGTCGGGATTCGGTTGCTGATGCGGACGTAGACTGCGATCACCCTTGGCATCCGTCATCGCGATGCCCAGGGTCAGATCCGCGTCCTGCACGTGCCGGAGATATTCAAGGAAACGCGGGTGATAGCCGGCGTTGCCATCCTGATCGAGACGCCAGGTGAGCTGGAAGAGGCCATTCAGGCCATCCATGGCGAGATAGCGCTGAGCGCACCCGGTTTCTTGGCACACCAGCCGGGTGTATTCCAGTTTCGCCAACAAATCGTCGGGTGTCGCATTGAGGTGCAGGAAACGGTTCACGGTGCGGCCGGTGAAGGTGTCGGTCGCCAGGGCCAGTGGCGCGTATTCCGGTTTCAGCGCGTAGTCATAAGTCACGCCCAGCGCATTGATCCCGGGCAGCAGCCGCGGCTCGTCTGCAACCGAGGGCACTGCGTCACCATCCACGAACACCCGCGGGCGGTATCGGCGCAGGCTCTCCCTGTATTCCTCGGCAGTCATCAGCATGGATATTTCCTCGGGTTCATTGCCGTAGATGATGGCGCGGATGAACTGGCCGCATCAGGGCATTGGCAAGGAGCGCAATGAATAGCAGTGCGGCCATGAGATACATGGTCTGGTTGTAGAGACCCGGGGTGGGGTCCGGCGTGCCCGGTGGGACGATCTCCATGAGCTTGGCTATCGTAACCGTCTGGGCCTGGACCAGGGCATCGAGGTCTTTCAGACCGGCGCCGAAAGCGAGCTCGAAGCGCAAGGGATCGACCTTGCCGGCAAGCATGTCGATGGCGTCCAGCACGGCGTGTTCGCGCAGGGATGTGATCGCCAGTGGACCGAGCAGGCCGGCGGTGCTCCATGCCGTGAGCAGCCGCCCGTGGATGCCCCCCACGAAACGGGTTCCGAACATGTCGGCGAGATACGCCGGGATGGTGGCAAAGCCGCCACCATACATTGTGAAGATGATCAACGTCGCCGCGTAGAACAGCACCAGCCACAGGATGTCCGGGTGCTGACTCATCTGGATAGCAAAGTAGGGAATCGAACAGTAGAGAACGATGCCCGCAGTGAAGAACATGAAGTAGGTGAGCTTGCGTCCCAGATAATCGGAAGCGCTCGCCCAGCCAAAACGGCCGAGCATGTTGAACAGGCTGATCATCAGCACGAAGGTCGCCGCGAATCCTGCATCAACGACGTGCGGAAGGGAGGAGCCGAAAATCTCCGTGATCATCGTCTGGGCCACGGCCAACACCCCGATGCCAGCCGTGACGTTGAAACAGAGCACGATCCAGAGCTGGTAGAACTGGGGGGTCTTCAGCGCCTCGTCGATGTCAACGTGATGGCGTGTGATCATGCCTTCCGCATTTTCCGGCGGCGGCTCCCAACCTGCCGGGCGCCAGTCAGGCGCGGGGATACGGTAGGCAAAGGCGGCGAGCATCATGAGGACGAAGTAGATGGCTGCGAGTGTAAAGAAGGTCTCGGCCACGCCGACAGAGCCGGAGCCGACCAGGTAGACACCCTCGGGGCCGGGTACGATCATGCCGGCCACATCGTTGCTGCCGACCACCACCACCTCCTGAAGGCGCCCGCCCAGATCGACCAGGCGCCGACCATGTTCCGTGATGAGTTCCAGCTCGTCGACTTGGCCCAGATGTTCCGCTGCCCGGTAGTAATATCCGAGCAATGCGCCGATCAAGGGCTTTGCAAGCATGGCGCCGCCCCCGAAGCCCATGATGGCAATGCCGGTAGCCATGCCGCGTCGGTCCGGAAACCAGCGGATGAGCGTACTGACCGGCGAGACATAGCCAAGACCAAGGCCGCAGCCGCCGACGATGCCGTAACCCACATAGAGCAGCCAGAGCTGCCCCGTGGTGATGCCGATGCCGCCCAGCAGGAATCCCCCGGACCAGCAACAGGCCGACACCACTCCCGCCATCCGTGGGCCGACTCTTTCCAGCCACTTGCCAGCCAGCGCAGCGGACAGGCCCAGAAAAACGATGGCGACGGTGAAAACCCAGACCACGCTGCGCAGGCTCCAGTCATCCGCGGCACTGGTAGCCACACCGACCCGCCTGATCAGCGCTGGATTGAACAGGCTCCAGGCATAGACCGAGCCGAGGCAGAGGTGGATTCCAAGGGCGGCGGGCGCGATCAGCCAGCGATTGAAACCCGGCCTAGCGACGATACGGTCCTTGGACAGCAATGGGATCATGCGGGGCTCATGGTTGGAGGGAGGCGAGGGCGCCGGCTCGATGAGAGGAAACAGGCGCGGAGCCTCACGAAACGGCCCGCCCAAGTCAAGCACAGAGCAGAGAGGGCGTTCCCCGTGACAGCGGCGGGCTCGGCGGCTGCTAGAATCTCTGGACCTCGGTGAGGGTGGGCAGAGCACTCACGCCAGCCCTGCCAACCGGCGTCCATTCCCCCTGTCTCATTCCGAGTGGAAGACCCATGAGCGAAGAATCGCTGGTCCTGAGCACGGACCATGACTCGGTCAGAGTACTGACCTTGAACCGCCCCCAGGCACTCAATGCGCTGAGTCGCGCGCTGGCCCAATCGATCATTGGCGCGCTGGATGATGCCCATCGCGACCCTGCCGTGCAGGCTGTGGTTCTGACTGGTGCCGGCCCAAGAGCGTTTTGCGCCGGGGTCGACCTGCATGAGGCCGTCCAGCTCACGGTGGGCGATATCCCTGCCTGGTTCACCCTCGTGAGTGGCTGCTATGCGCAGATCATGGCGGTCGACAAGCCTGTGGTGGTGGCACTGAATGGCGTGGCTGCCGGTGGCGGGTATCAGATGGGACTGGTGGCAGACTGGCGTATCGGGCACCCGGGCACGCGCATGACCCAGCCGGAGATCAAGGCCGGCTTGCCGAGCATCATGGGCGCCTATCTGATGCGTTTTCACCTGCCCTTGTCCGTGAACCAGGACCTCTCTTACACGGGGCGAGTGATGGCCGCCGAGGAATGCAGACAACTTGGTCTGCTTAACGAGATGGTCACCGCCGAGACACTGCTGGATTCCGCCATCTCCAGGGCGGGCATGCTCTCAGCCCAGTCGCCCGTCGCCTTTCGTGCCAGCAAGGCACGGTTCAGGGCGCTGGTGATGGAGGGCTTCGAGGACGCGCGCGTGGCGGCGATTTCCGGGATGCAGGCGGCCTATGCGGCTGGCGAGCCACAGCGACGGATGCAGTCCTTCCTGAAGGGACGCGCATGAATCTGCAGCGCGCAGCGGCCGTGCTGGTGCCGGCCGCGGTTTTCCAGTCCGTCATCGTGGGCGGCGCCTATGGCACGGGGCGCGAGGTCGCTGAATTCATCTCACGCTTCGGACCGTGGGGAGGGTTGGGCGTGATTGCACTGGTGGGTCTCGGTTTCAGCCTGGTGCTCGGTGTGAGCCTTGAGCTCGCCCGGGTGACGCGCACCTTCGATTACCGCAGCTTCCTCAAGGCGCTGCTGGGTCCGTTCTGGATTCTCTACGAACTGCTTTTCGGTGTGCTCCTCCTCATCGTGCTGGCGGTCACGGGGGCGGCTGCAGGTACGGTGCTTGGTAAAGCCTTCGACCTGCCGGACACCTTTGGTACGGGGCTCATGCTGTGTGCGGTGATCGTGCTCACCTGGGCCGGACGTCGCTTGGTGGAGCTGACCCTGAGCGCGGGTGCCGTGCTCCTCACCCTCGTCATCTGCGTATTCTGCTGGCAGGTTTGGCAAGCGCGAAGCACGGAGATCGTCGCAGCCTTCGTCAACGTCGAGACCCCCGGGGGATGGGCACAGAGCGCTTTTGTCTTCATCCTCTACAACAGCGCCCTCGCGCCCGTCCTGCTTTATGTCGCCGCACCGCTGGCCAATCGAGGGGAAGCGCTCGTGGCAGGTCTTGCGGCCGGCATGGCCGGGATACTGCCCGCCCTGCTCTTCCATCTCGCCTTCATGAGTGCCTGGCCTGCCATCATCCAGCAGGAAATCCCGACCTGGTGGCTGATGCAGCAACTAAATCAGCCGTGGCTGTTGACCCTCTATGTCTGCATCCTGTGCATGACCATCATCCAGACCGGGGTTGGTGTGCTGCAGGGCGTGAATGAGCGACTGGACAACTGGTGGCGCGAGCGTCACGGCCACGGTTTCTCGGCGTTGCAACATGCACTGGCTGCCGGCGGCGCGGTTGCGCTCAGTCTGCTGCTGGCAAAGCTCGGCCTCGTCACGCTGGTCGCAAAGGGTTACGGCACCCTCGCCTGGGGGTTTCTGTGTATCTACACGATCCCCGTGCTGACGCTGGGGGTCTACCGCATTTACCGTCATCGTGGGAGCTGAGCGCATGGACTGCCGACCCGGATGTGGTGCGTGCTGCATCGGCCTTTCCATCTCCAGCGCCATTCCGGGCATGCCGGAAGGCAAGCCCGCAGGTGTGCGCTGCGTGCAACTGACAGAGACACTGCGGTGTGCGATCTTTGGTTGCCCGGAGCGGCCGGCGGTGTGCGCCAGTCTGCGTCCCGAGCCTGAAATGTGCGGTGAAAACCAGGCGCATGCCCTGCGCTGGCTGGCCTGGCTGGAAGACATGACCGTGCCGCCCGCTCCGCCGCAACGCGCAGCCCCCCACTCAATGCATGACGTGGCCAAGTTCGAGGAGTGATCCATGAAACATGAAATCATCGGGGGCGCGCTGACCCTCGCCGATGGCAAGACCCTGCCCCTGTCCAAGGCCGTACGGGCCGGCGACTTCCTGTTCCTCTCCGGGCAGCTCGGCTTGAATGCCCAAGGTGTGCTGGCGGGTGACAGCGTGGAGGTCCAGACCCGCCAGGCCCTGCAGAATATCGCGGCCATCCTGACTGAAGCGGGTGCGGGCCTGCACCAGGTCATCAAGGCCACGGTGTGGCTGGTGGATGGCGCCGACTTTGCGCGCTTCAATCCGGTCTACGCCGAGTTTTTCGCACAGCATCCGCCTGTGCGCTCTACGGTGGTCTCCGGACTTGTGCTGAAGGGGGCTCTGGTGGAGATCGAGGTGATGGCCTACGCACCATGAGGTATCGCGCTGATCAGCTCGCGATCGGAGATCTCCCGCCCACTCCTGCACCGCTGACCGATGATTTCGTCACGCTCACCGTGTGGATGACGCTTGTCATCGGCATTCTCTTCACGCTTGTCGGAGTGCGTGCGGGACAGCGCTGGCTCATCTTCTGGGGCGCGCTGACCCTGCTCGCCTGCGCCTGGTACTGGGTCTACCTCTTCCTGTGACCAGGCTCCGGGTTGCAAGACCCGGAGCCGGCCTTGTCGCTCGCTCAGACGGCAGTCTGGTGGATGTCGATGAGGCCTGCCTTGATTGCCAGCAGGCACAGCTGCACGTCCGTGGTGGCCTTGAGCTTCTTGCGCATGTTGTTACGGTGGGACTGGATGGTTTTTTCCGTCAGCCCCGAACGCCGCGCAATCTGCTTGATCGACAGCCCGTGGGCGATGTCTGCCAGCACTTCGACTTCCTTGTGCGTCAGTGTCTGCAACTGCTCGTTGGGTGTGTGGTAGGGCGCATGGGTGGCGAGGTGCAGCGCGATCGAAGGACTGATCGCAATCTCGCCGGCCGCCACGCGGCGAATGGCCTCCAGCACCTCGCGTGCGGTGGAACGCTTGGTGAGATAGCCCATGCCGCCCAGCTCGAGCAGGGCCACCGGGTGGTAATCCGCATCGTGGACTGACAGTCCAATGATGCGCACTTGCGGGCGGGCTTCCAGCAACTGTTTCGCGATGCCGATGCCATCCTCCTGCTCGAACTGCATGTCCAGCAGCACGATGTCCACTTCGTGATGGGTCACGAGATGGAGTGCCGCCGAACCGAAGTTGGCGATACCGACGACTTCCACATGGGTCTCCAGCGCGAGACGCTGGGCCAGGTTTTCCGCAATGAACTTGTGGTCTTCGACAATCACCACCCGATAGGGTGGGCGCAGTGGGCGGGCGCGCATGGGTGAGCTCCCTTTTTGTTGTGATTCTGGCTCGGACGATAGCAAGCCCGCATGGCGGGTGAAAGCCTGTTGCGTCCTGGCCGGGCACTCAAGGGAGCAGCGTGGCAATGGCCTCCAGCAGGGGCGGATGGAAGTGGGCGGCCGCACACACCACCCCGCGATTGCGGCGCAGGGTCGCGCCTTGGGAGAAATCGAGTGGCTTGCCGTCGATATCGCTCACCCGGGCCCCGGCTTCCGCCGCGATGAGGGCCCCGGCCGCGTGATCCCAGATCTTTTCCTGGTAGTCCGCCCGGGTGGGCAGACGGAGATAGGCATCGGCCTGCCCGCGCGCGACCACGGCATATTTGCACTGGCTGTCGAGGCGCGCAGGTGTGCCCCGGATACCGAGTTTGTCCACGATGCGTTGGGTATCGTCGATTCTGGAATGGCCTGCCTCCACGGATTCGCAGATGCGCAGGGTGCTGAGTTCAGCCGTCGCCGCCACGCGAATCGCGGTGGGAGCCGCCAAGGGAGCATCATCGGGCAGCGAGAATGCGCCGTGGCCCCGCTGGGCATAAAACAGCGAGCCCCGGGGCGCCGGTTGATCGAAGGGGCGGGCAAAATCGGCACCCAGGTTGGGGCACCCGAGGGCGCCGAGCACCACTTCCCCATCCTCGATATAGCCGAGGGAGATGGCGTACTGCCCGCCGCGCAGGAAACCCTTGGTCCCATCCACGGGATCCAGCGTCCAGTAGGCCGCGCCACTGGCATCGTGGTTGCCGAGGTCGATGGCATCCATCACCTGGCTGGTGGAGAGTCCGGGGCGTATATCCCGGACCGCCGCGACGACCGCATCGCGCAGGCTGTGTGAGCGAGTCTCGTGAAGGTCTGCTGCCGTCTCCTCGCCCACGAGCACCAGTGTGCCCAGGGTCTCCTGCAGATGCAGGGCAACCAGCGCCTGCACCGCAAAGTCGGCCACCGTGACGGGGCTGTAATCTTCCTTGGTCATACGCTGCATGCTGCCCGTGGCGAGCTGCACGCGGCGCGCGACCGCGGAGGTCGCGGCGACCGCATGAATCGCCGCCTTGAGCATTTGTTCCCGGCTTGGCATGACTGGACTCTGTCAGATGAAAAGACCTGCGGCACCTTAGTGGCCGGATCGTCGCGATGCAATCCATACGGTCATCACAAGCTGCGCAGAGGCCTGCGGCGCGGTGGCAAAATGCCGATCGTCTTTGCATAATCGATCCGCCTTTGCCCGGAGCCCGCCGAATGAACAACGAGAAGATCTATCCCGTGAGTGCCGCGACTGCGGCGAGGACGCACCTCACGGATGCGCAGTACCGCACGCTCTACCAGGAATCCCTCACCGACCCGGACAGTTTCTGGGCACGACAGGCGCAGGAGTTCGTGACGTGGATGAAGCCCTGGCACCGGGTCAGCCACTGGAATTTCCACACGGTAGACATCCGCTGGTACGAAGGCGCCACCCTGAACGTCTGCCAGAATTGCGTGGATCGTCACCTGCCACAGCGCGCTGAGCAGGTTGCCATCCTGTGGGAGGGGGATGATCCCGCCGAACACCGGGAAATCACCTACCGGCAATTGCATGAAGCGGTCTGTCGCTTTGCCAATGCGCTACGCGCGAAGGGTGTGCAGAAAGGTGACCGGGTCTCGATCTACCTGCCGATGATTCCGGAAGCGGCAGTCGCGATGCTTGCCTGTGCACGGATCGGCGCCGTGCATTCCGTGGTATTCGGCGGGTTCTCTCCCGAAGCACTCAAGGACAGGATCCTCGATTCCGACTGCAAGGTGGTGATCACCGCGGACGAGGGCCGGCGCGGCGGGCGCACCGTCGGCCTGAAATCGAATGTTGACGAGGCACTGTCGCAGTGCCCGGGCGTGCACACGGTGTTCGTGGTCAAGCACACGGGTGGGAACATCCCTTGGACGGTCGGGCGCGATGTCTGGTATCACGAGGCTTGCGCTGCCGTGAGCCCGGAGTCCGAACCGGCCGAGATGGATGCCGAAGATCCATTGTTCATACTCTACACATCAGGCTCCACCGGCAAACCCAAGGGCGTGCTGCACACCAGCGGCGGCTATCTCGTGTATGCCGCGATGACTCACAAATATGTGTTCGACTATCGGGACGGCGACATCTACTGGTGTACGGCAGATGTCGGCTGGGTGACCGGTCACTCCTACATCCTCTATGGGCCACTCGCCAACGGTGCGACCACTCTCATGTTCGAGGGCATTCCCACCTATCCGGACGCCGGCCGCTTCTGGCAGGTCATCGACAAGCACAAGGTGAACATCTTCTACACCGCGCCCACTGCCATCCGAGCCCTGATGGGGCAGGGCGATGGGCCGGTCAAGAAAAGTGCTCGCAGCTCGCTGCGCTTGCTCGGATCCGTGGGCGAGCCCATCAATCCCGAGGCTTGGGAGTGGTACTACCACGTGGTCGGTGATGCCCGCTGCCCTATCGTGGATACGTGGTGGCAGACCGAGACAGGGGGCATCCTCATCTCGCCGCTGCCGGGCGCGCGGCCGTTGAAACCCGGTTCCGCGACCTTGCCGCTGTTCGGGGTGGAGCCTGCTCTACTGGACGAGAAAGGCAATGAACTGGAAGGTGCCACCAGTGGCGCGCTCGTGCTCAAGCGCTCCTGGCCGGGAATGATGCGCACGATCTACGGCGATCACGAGCGTTTCAAGGACACTTACTTCCGTATGTTCCCCGGGACCTACTTCACCGGGGACGGTGCGCGCCGCGATGCCGATGGGTACTACTGGATTACCGGCCGTATCGACGATGTGATCAACGTCTCCGGCCACCGTATCGGGACTGCGGAAGTCGAGAGCGCGCTGGTGCTGCATCCCGCCGTCTCGGAAGCCGCGGTGGTGGGCTATCCGCACGATCTCAAGGGCCAGGGTATCTATGCCTACGTCACCCTGATGCAGGGTTATTCCCCGGACGAGGCTTTGCGCAAGCAGCTCATCGATCACGTGCGCAAGGAGATCGGCCCCATCGCCACTCCGGACGTGCTGCAATGGGCCCCGGGCCTGCCGAAGACCCGGTCCGGCAAGATCATGCGACGCATCCTGCGCAAGATTGCGGCCAACGAACTCGACAGTCTGGGCGACACCAGTACGCTGGCCGAGCCTGCCGTGGTCGAGGATTTGGTCGCCCATCGCGCGGTCAGCTGATGCCGGCCCTGCCGGGTGGATGACGAAGCCTGGCAGCAGGCAGGCCAGCGCTTGCTGGGTGCCTGGCTGCGGGCGATGGGCCCGGCCGCAGACGCCTTGGCGCCCTTCGGGCTGTCTCCACAGGGTGCGGCCAGCGATCCCACCGCATCCTTCCAGGACCTTGCCGAGCTCCTCTGCGGGGTTGCTGCGAGTTCGCAAACCGCATCCGGTGAGCCGGTCTCCACGACGGAAGTGTGCCTGGTCCTGATTGAGTGGCTGGAGACCCAGCTGGCCGGCCTGCGTGCCACCTTGCTGCCGGCACTCGATCCTTGGCTGGAATGGCTGGGCACCCAGATCCACCCTGTCCTTGGGATCGGTCGCGAGCATCATGCCCGGTGGGCCGCGCTCGCGCGTTCCGGCCTCGCGCACGGCAGCGCCTTGCAGCGCCTGCACGGGTTTCATCTCGAAGTGCTGCAGTTGGCGCTGGCACAGTGTCGTGCAGGCTTGCTGCGGGAGGATGATGAGGTCATCACTTCGCTTCATGGGCTGTCGGCCTGGTGGGCGGAGACGGTGGACAAGGCCTATCGGGAACGGGCACTGGAAGCGGATTACGCCAGTGCTTTCGGGGATTGGGTCAATTCCGCTTCTGCGCTCAGGCGAGCTTGGTCTCAATGGCAATCCGCCCAGGCAACGGTAATGGGCCCCTGGTTCACTCCGTCGTCGGCGCCCCGGATCTGAGCACCATGCCCAAGCTGCAATTCACCACCGAGGATCTGCAGAAAGAGCTGGCGGGCATCATGGCCAAACGCGCTCGCGCCGCGACCCGCCTGCGCGACTGGAACGATGGGCCGCCCACGCATGCGCAAAGGGAGGTCGTGCTAACCCGCGGCAAGCTGCGTCTGTTCCGCTATCTGGCACCTGCCAACGTTGCGAACCCTGTTCCTGTCCTCATCGTCTATGCCCTGGTCAACCGACCCTACATGGCGGATCTGATGCCTGATTGCTCGGTGGTATCAGAGCTTGTGGCACGAGGGCTTGAGGTCTATCTCATCGATTGGGGATGCCCCGACGTTGCCGATGCGGGCCGCACGCTTGCCGATTACATCACGGGCGATCTCGATGCCTGCGTGGATCTCGTGCGTTCACACCATGCGGGCGACGCCGTGAATCTGCTCGGCATCTGCCAGGGTGGAACGTTCAGCCTCTGCTACAGCGCCCTGAACCCGGACAAGGTCGGACACCTGATCACCACGGTCACGCCGGTTGATTTCCAGACGCACGACGATCTTCTGAGTCACCTGCTGCGCAATGTCGATGTTGACGCATTGGTGGATGCATGGGGCAATATCCCGGGCGAATTGATGAATGCGGTATTTCTGGCGCAGAAGCCATTCCAGCTTGGGCAACAGAAATATGCGGACTTTGTCGAGACAGTCGAGGACGATGCCGCAAGCGCGATGTTCCTTGCGATGGAGAAATGGATTTTCGACAGCCCGGCCTTGGCTGGAACCGCTTTCCGGGAGTTTGCCCAAGGTTGCTACCAGCAGAATGCGCTGATTAAGGGCGAGCTGTGCGTAGGTTCCGCCAGAGTGGATCTGGCGCGGGTCGTGATGCCCGTCCTCAATGTGTTTGCGGCGCGCGATCATCTGGTGCCTCCAGCCTCGTCCCGGGCGCTCGCGAAACTGGTGGCCAGCGAGGATTACACCGAGCTCGAACTGCAGGGTGGGCACATCGGCATCTACGTCAGTGCCCGCACGCGCACGCGGCTCGCGGATGCGGTGGCTGACTGGCTCGGCTCCCGGACCAAGCCGGTGGGATCAAGGCGCGGCAGGACCCGCCGACGCGCACACAGGGATGCGGAATAAAAAGCTCCCTCCAGGTTGGCGGAAACCGCCAACACAGGAGGGAAGAGGGGAGGTCATTCGCAAGCCACCGCCGAGGGCGCGGTGGCGGGATAATCAGCCCGCCTTGGTCTTGGCCAGCGGGTTGAATTCAGACGTCACCGACTGCATCTGCTCGGAGAATTCTTTGTAGCCTTCTTCCAGCCAGCTGCGGTACTCGCCCTGGCAGTCAGCGAAGACAGAGCCCGTTTCCTGCATCAGCGAGAACAGGCGCGAACCGCAGTCGCTGGCGAGCTTGGCCTGCTCGGAGAGGATTTCCGGGAGGGCCTTGCCTTCGCTGTAGAGCGCGACGGTACGGTTACCCGTATCCATCGCGAAACTGATGACTTCAGCCTGCTTCTTCATGAGGTTTTCGGTGAGCTTCAGGTTCATGCCTTCCAGGCGCTTCACGCTGTCCGCTGACAGCTTGCGGAAGCCGTCAAAACGTCCGAAGAATTCCGGCGACATGAAGTTCGGGGTGTTGAAGAACGATTCCATGTATTGCTCCTTGGGGCGCGTCCCGGAAGATGCCGGGGTGATTGTTGCTACGCAGCATAGGTCGATTGCTGCAATGCGTCAACCCCCTTTGGCCGCGATTTTTGGCCGGCAAGCCCGGGCGCGTCGGGCGACAAGAAGCCTGCGAGTGACGGCGCGCTTAAACTTCCGCCGCGGCCTGCCGATTTCCTTCAAAACCCCGGGCACCTTGGGTAGCATGGCCACCCTTTCCGCCCCGCCGGGCGGGGCCGCGCCGCGCGGCCCCAAAGGCCAGAATTCCCGATATCCAGGAGATCCCAGGCAATGACCTCAAATTTGGAGTTGGCGACGTGGGTCGAACAGATGACGTCGCTGATGCAGCCGGATGCTGTGCACTGGTGTGATGGTTCGGAGGCCGAGAACCAGATGCTGGTGGAGACCATGATCAAGGACGGTTCGCTGCTCGAGCTGAACCCTGAGTCCCATCCCAATTGTTACCTGCACCGTTCGGACCCCAGTGATGTCGCGCGAGTGGAACATCTCACTTTTGTCTGCACCCGCAACCAGGACGACGCAGGCCCCAACAACAACTGGATGGCGCCGGAAGAAGCGCACCGGAAGATGGATGCGCTCTATGCAGGTTGCATGCGCGGCCGCGTCCTGTATGTCATTCCCTACCTGATGGGGCCCTATGACTCCCCCTATTCGCGTGCGGGCGTGGAGATCACCGACAGCCCCTATGTCGTCGCGAACATGCGGATCATGGCGCGTATCGGCACGCGGGCCCTGCGCCACATCGAGGCTGGCAACTCGTTCGTGCGTGGCCTGCATTCGGTGGGCGAGCTGGATCCGGACCGCCGCTTCATCATGCATTTCCCGGAGGAACTGCTCATCAAGAGTTTCGGCTCGGGTTATGGCGGCAACGCCTTGCTGGGCAAGAAGTGCCATGCCCTGAGAATCGCCAGTTGGCAGGCACGAACCGAAGGCTGGCTCGCCGAACACATGCTGATCCTCGGACTGGAGGATCCAGAGGGCAACACCACCTACGTGGCTGCCGCCTTCCCCTCCGCCTGCGGCAAGACGAACCTCGCCATGCTGGTGCCGCCCGCGGCCTTCAAGGGCTGGAAAGTGTGGACGGTGGGCGATGACATCGCCTGGCTGCACCCCGGTCCGGATGGGCGTCTCTATGCCATCAATCCGGAAGCCGGCTTCTTCGGTGTGGCCCCCGGCACTAGCATGAAGACCAATCCCAACTGCATGTCCACGCTGGGCCGCAACGCGATTTACACCAATGTCGCCCTGACGCCTGATGGCAAACCCTGGTGGGAAGGGATCGATGATCCCGAACCCGCTGACCTGACCGATTGGCAGGGCCGCAGCTTCGACCGGGCGCAGGGACCGGCAGCCCATCCGAACTCGCGCTTCACCGTGTCGGCGCAGCAGTGCCCGAGCTACTCCGCCGAGGCGAATTCGCCCGGTGGAGTGCCTATTTCAGCAATCATCTTCGGTGGGCGCCGCTCCAGTGTTGCCCCACTGGTCTATGAGGCCCTTGATTGGGCGCACGGTGTGTTCACCGGAGCCTCCGTGGCGTCGGAGACGACGGCTGCGGCGGTGGGTCAGGTGGGGCAGGTCCGTCGTGACCCCATGGCCATGAAACCGTTCTGCGGCTACAACTTTGGTGATTACTGGGCGCACTGGAACTCCCTGGGCCCGCGGCTTGCCCATCCGCCGAAGGTGTTCCATGTGAACTGGTTCCGCAAGGATCCCGAGGGTCGTTATCTGTGGCCGGGTTTCGGCGAGAACATGCGCGTGCTCAAGTGGATCGTGGAGCGTTGTGCCGATCAGGCCACGGCCCTGCGGACCCCCATCGGCCACGTCCCGGATCTGTCCGGTCTCGATCTCTCCGGGCTCGATATCCGACGCAATACTGTCGAGGCGCTGCTGGCTGTGGACCCCGCGGTCTGGCATCGGGAGATGGAGGAGATCGCGCAGTATTTCGCCGAGTTCGGCGCGCGGGTGCCGGAGGCCCTGCTCCAGCAGGTTGAGCGCATTCGCAGTGAACTGGCCAACCAACTGGCGGCCTGAAGCCAGACCTGCCGAAGCCGGCTGGTCGATAAGAGCCCAATAAAAAAAGGGCGCTTCCCTTGCGGGAGCGCCCTTCGCCCTCTATCCCTGAAACTGCTGCCCGACGGACTCTGTCAGGATTCTCTTGCCAAGCCGGGGCTTGTGGCCGAGCCGATCTCCCGGTGCTGGATCAGTCTTTCCCGTTCTCGTCCGACTCGGGCTGCGTGACGCCTGCCGGGCGGAAAAAACTCTCCTGCACACGCTGCCACATTTCCATATTGCGCTTGGCAAGCTCCGTGAATGCGGCCGGCATCGGCGCCATGTTCAGTGCGTTCGACATCTGCGACTGCAGGTTCTTCTGCTGCTGATAAAGCACGTTGACACTGTTGCGCAGGAAATCTCCGGCCACTCGGCTGGCTGAGTTGCCATAGAACCCGATCATCTGCTGGAGCACATCGGTCGTGAAGATCGGCTCGCTGCTGTCCTCCTGCTCAACGATGATCTGCAGCAGGATGTTGCGTGTGATGTCTTCGTTCGACTTCTTGTCGATCACGCAGAAGGGAATGTCCTCGAGCACCAGGCGTCGCACGTCTGCAAGGGTGACGTACTTGCTCTCGTTGGTATCGTAGAGACGGCGGTTCGGATACTTCTTGATGACGCGCTTGGAGGCGGTGTCGGTCATGCTCGCGTGCTTCCGGGAAAGAGTGTTGCACTTAATCTACCGTTGCGCCGCACAAAAAAGCAACCGCCCCAGGACGGGGCGGTGGCCGTCGATTACAGGTGGATCATCCGTCCGTCCGTACCGAGTGCGGCTTCGTGCAGCGACTCGGCGAGCGTGGGATGGGCATGCACGGTGCGCGCAATATCCTCGGCGCTGCCGCCGAAGGCCATGGTGATCACCGCTTCCGCGATGAGTTCGGAGGCATTGGGGCCCAGGCAGTGCACCCCCAGCAGGCTGTCATCCGCTGCGTCCGAGAGGACCTTGACGAAGCCGTCGGTCTCACCCATCGCGCGCGCCCGACCACTGGCCAGGAAAGGGAACTTGCCTACCTTGTAGGCGCGCCCAGCGGCCTTGAGGGCCTGTTCGGTTGCGCCGGCCCACGCGATTTCCGGCCAGGTGTAGATGACCCAAGGGATGTGGCCGTGGTCGACCTCGGGCTTCTGGCCGGCAATCATCTCGGCAACCGCCACACCTTCCTCCGAAGCCTTGTGCGCCAGCATGGGACCGCCGATCACGTCCCCAATGGCGTAAACGCCGGGGAGATTGGTGCGGAAGCCGGCATCCACCTTGATGAATCCGCGGCCATCGAGTTCGAGCCCTGCCTCCGTCGCGCCAAGGCCCTCGGTGCGAGGGACCCGTCCGACTGCGACAATCAGGCGTTCCACCTCCAGCGCCTCGGTCTTGCCCGCAAGTTCGACCTCCAGCGCCACGCCGCCCTTGCCCGTTTTTGCCGAGAGCACCTTGGCCCCGAGACGGATCTCAAGGCCCTGGCGGGTGAGGAGCTTATGGGCCTCTTTGGCCACATCGCGGTCCACGCTGGGGAGAAATTCCGGCATGGCTTCGAAGACTGTGACCTTGGCCCCAAGGCGGCGCCATACGCTACCGAGTTCCAGCCCGATCACACCGCCGCCGATTATCCCGAGCGTCTTCGGGACCGCCTCGAAGGCGAGCGCGCCGGTGGAGTCGACGATGCGCGTGCCGTCGACTTCCGCGCTCGGAATGCGCATGGGCACGGAGCCCGTGGCGATGATGAGGTGAGTTCCGGCGATGCGGGAAGTCTCCTTGCCGGCCGCGTCCATGACTGACACCTCATTGCCGCCGGCCAGTCGACCTGTGCCTTTCAGCCAGGTCACCTTGTTCTTCTTGAACAGCCCGGCGATGCCCTGGGTGAGGGCCTGGACCACCTTGTCCTTGCGTTTCTGCATGGTCGGGACGTCCATGCCGAGGCCGGTCACCTGGATACCGTGCTCCTTTGCATGCCTCGCCATGTGCTCGAAGTGATGCGAGGAGTCGAGCAATGCCTTGGACGGAATGCAGCCGACATTGAGGCAGGTACCGCCGAGGGCCGCTTCACCAGCCGGACTGGTCCAGCCCTCGATACAGGCTGTGCGGAATCCGAGCTGGGCGGCGCGAATCGCAGCCACGTAGCCCCCGGGGCCGGCGCCGATAATGACGATGTCGTAGTTTTCCATGACTCAGACTCCGAGCAACAGACGGCCCGGATCCTCCAGACACTGGCGCATGGTATCCAGGCACTGCACGGCCTCCCGGCCATCGATGATGCGATGGTCGTAGGACAGGGCGAGATACATCATGGGCCTTATCACCACCTGACCGCGCTCGGCGATCGGGCGGTCCTGAATCTTGTGCATGCCGAGGATCGCGCTCTGCGGCGGATTGATGATGGGGGTCGAGACCAGCGAGCCGAAGATGCCACCATTGCTGATGGTGAAGGTTCCGCCGGTGAGCTCTTGCAGCGTCAGCTTGCCGTCTCGCGCGCGCTTGCCGAACTCGGCAATCTGGCGCTCGATGTCGGCGAAGCTCATCAGTTCCGCGTTGCGGAGCACCGGCACGACCAAGCCGCGCTCGGAGCCGACCGCCACGCCGATGTCGAAATAACCGTGATAGATGATGTCGTCCCCGTCCACCGAGGCGTTCACCACCGGGAATCGCTTGAGTGCCTCGACCGCCGCCTTCACGAAGAAGGACATGAAGCCGAGCTTCACGCCATGGCGCTTCTCGAAGTCATCCTTGTAGCGGCCACGCAGATCCATCAGCGCCTGCATGTTCACCTCGTTGAACGTGGTGAGCATGGCAGCCTGCTGTTGGGCCTGAAGCAGGCGCTCGGCCGTGCGTTTACGCAGGCGGGTCATGGCAACCCGCTCTTCCGGACGGGCGCCGGCATCGAGCAGGGCGGGCGGCATCGTGGTGACCGGCGTCGCGGCAGCCGCAACTGGAGCCGCTGCCGGCCGGGCGGCCTGTGCGAGCACATCACCTTTGGTGATGCGGCCATCCTCGCGAGAGGAAGGGACCTCCGCCGGCGCAAGGCCCTGTTCGGCCATGAGCTTGCGCGCCGCCGGACCCGTGCGGGCGGCAGCTTGTGCGGCCGGGACCGTGGCTGCTGGTTGCAAGGCAGCCGCAGTTGGGGGCGCCACGGCACTGGCCGCGGTATCGATGACCGCAAGCACGTCATGGCTCAAGGCCGTCTCGCCGGCCTGTTTGCGAATCTCCACCAAAACTCCGGAATCGGGTGCCACGACCTCAAGGGTGACCTTGTCGGTTTCCAGATCGATCAGATTTTCTCCGCGTTCTACCTGTTCGCCGGCCTTCTTGCGCCATTCGAGCAGGGTGGCGTCGGGCACGGATTCGGCCAGCACGGGCACTTTGATTTCAACAAGCACGGGATTTCCTCTCTGTCATCGACTTCACGTGTGAACCACGCGGATTCAGGCGGATTTCTTGCGTTGGGTTTTTGGCTGTTCCTTGACCTGCTTCAGCAACAGGGCTTCTTCCACGACATCCTGCTGCTGCTTCACATGCAGTGCGTGATAGCCGACTGCAGGCGAGGCGGAGTAGGGGCGAGCCACGCACAGCAGTGGACGGTCCTGCGGGAAACACCCGCCCAGATGTCGCTTGGACAGCATGACCGGCCAGGCGCCTTGGTTGCGCGGCTCCTCCTGCACCCACACGAACTCCTTGACGTTGGGGAAGCGCGCCGCGATGGCTGCGAGCTCCTCGCGCGGGAATGGATAGAGCTGTTCCAGGCGTACGATTGCACTGTGTGCAATCTGGTGCTCACGACGGGCTTCGAGCAAATCGAAGTAGACCTTGCCACTGCAAATCAGCAGCCGTTCCACTCGCTTGGGATCCAGTGTGTCCACTTCGTCGATGACCGGCAGGAAGGCGCCCTGCTCGATGTCGGACAGGGATGAAACCGAGAGCTTGTGCCGCAGCAAGGCCTTGGGGCTCATCACGACCAGCGGCTTGCGATAGGGCCTTAGCACCTGTCGCCGCAGCAGGTGGAACATCTGTGCCGGGGTGGTCGGATAGACCACCTGCATGTTGTCCTCCGCGCACAGTTGCAGGAAGCGCTCTAGGCAAACCAAAGAA
>Ga0315906_10003861_pt1 | contig 19618 bp, 2 predicted proteins | sample LakEriMetagenome_4_FD_203526 | JGI IMG/M metagenome (GOLD analysis project Ga0315906, IMG submission 203526) | Freshwater fungal communities from buoy surface, Lake Erie, Ohio, United States - Buoy 2 MA122 | ecosystem: Environmental > Aquatic > Freshwater > Lake > Lake biofilm | place: USA: Lake... | reverse complement strand
AGATAATATTGATACCACTCGTTCAGGAAGAATTAGAGTTTACTTAAAACGCCTAGATGCTGGCAATGAAGATGATCCAAACAGTTGGAAATATGTAAGTTACTTAAGCCCTTTCTTTGGCTCAACACCCAATACTGCCAGTTCTAAATCAGAAGGTGACTACTTAGGCAATCCACAAAGTTATGGCTTCTGGGCAACTCCACCTGATATAGGTACTGAAGTTGTTTGTCTTTTCTTAAATGGTGTTGCTGATGCTGGATATTATATTGGTTGTGTTCCTACTCCGGGACTAACACACATGGTTCCTGCAATAGGATCAAGTGATAGTGTAATCATAAACAATTCTGGCGAAGCTGATTCATATGGTGGCGCAACTAGATTGCCGGTTGGCGAAATAAACAATGCAAATCAAAAACAAGATAACAAGTCGTTGTTGTCGGCACTGTCTAGACCGGTGCATAGTTATCAGGCAGCAATATTAAACCAACAAGGTCTTATACGTGATCCTGATAGAGGTACTATTGGTAGCAACAGTATGCGTGAAAGTCCTAGTCGAGTGTTTGGTATAAGCACTCCTGGACGACCTATATACGAAGGTGGGTACGATGATACTACAATTGCAGATGCAGTTAAAGATGATTCTATTCCTGACAAAAATTTCAAAGTTGTAGGTAGACGAGGCGGGCATAGTGTTGTATTAGATGACGGAGACCTAGCCGGTAAAGACCAGTTAATGAGATTTAGAACTGCCGGCGGTCATATGATAATGATGAATGATAGTATTCAATCATTGTTTATTATTCACGCTAATGGTCAAAGTTATATTGAATTGGGTCGTGAGGGTACAATTGATATGTACTCAACCAACAGCGTTAATATTAGAACACAGGGTGATTTAAATCTACACGCAGATAACGATATAAACATTCACGCTGGTAAAAACTTCAACGTCAATGCTGAAAACATAAAAACAGAAAGTTCTAAAGAGACAACTAGCTTTGTTGGAACTAATTTTAAACAACAAATCAAAGCAGACATGACTGTAAAAGTAGATAGTAAAATGAGTTTTACTAGTACCGGTGATAGTAGTTTTAAAAGTTCAGCAATTTCATATATTAACGGTAGCAAGATAAATTTGAATACTGGTTCAAGTGGTCTAGTACCGGCTGATGTTAAACAAATGCCACTAGTTGCTCACACTGATACACTGTATGATAAGAAAAAAGGTTATGCTGCCGCACCCGGCAAGCTATCTAGTATTACCAGTAGAGCACCAGCACATAGTCCGTGGGCCTCGGCCGGTCAAGGTGTTAATGTTAAAACTGACATAAGCGCAGACTCAAACTTACCAGCCGCGCCCTCGTCTACTTTATCTGCTGTTAATAATAGTACACCTGCAGTACCGCCAGCCGGAGTATCAGCCGCACTGAGTGCGGCCGCACCCAACGTACCGGCAATTTCAGATAAATTTGATAAGGCTGCAACTAGCGCATTAGTTTCACAAATGGCAGTTGGCGCCGCTACAGGATTAACTGCTGGTGCTGTAGCTGGAGCCGCAGGAATAGTTGATGTTGCTGGGCAAAAAGTAGCTAGTCTTGGTACGTATGGATTAAACCCTACTCAACTTGCTAATTCCGGAGTGTTAAAAAAGGGAGCAGACGTAGCAGTGAATGCCGCTGTTGCAGCCGGAAAATCATTGTCTGACGCAATGCCAACTAATTTGTTTACAGGATTGAATGGTATTAAAAGTGCGTCACAGTTTATTGGTAGTTCTTCGGCACAAGCCTCTTCTGCGGTATCATTGTTAAAACAAGGTTCAGATGCACTGAGTGCTACCGGTATATTGGGTACTAATACAAGTCCAACACAGACAGGCGGATTGATGCTGTCTGCTGCCACTGCTGGAATTGACAAAACACTTGACTATGTTAAGACAACTGGAGGTGCTCTGGGTACAGGACTAACCTTGGGAAGCCAAATAGGCGGACTTAAGTTGCCTGGTAATTTATCTGCTATGTCAGGATCAGTTAAAGATATTATTTCAGGTGGAAATTTTGCTGCCAATCTAGCAGATAAGGTAACTGGTCCACTAAGTGGGTTGCCTGTTGCGGATCAATTAAAGGGAGCCGCTGCCGGAGCGTTTGCAAAAATAACATCTGCTTTTAAATCATTTCCTAAGATTGGTGTACCTATTAACTTAACCGCAATCAAAGCAAAAAATGATGAAGATCAGGCTGCGGAAGATAGTAAAGATGCAGTACAAACACCAGAACAAATTGCCGCAAACGCATCGTTAAATCAAAAATTAACTAATGCTTTGGGATTACAAGCCGGTGGAACAACGTCATCTGTGTTGGGTGGCATAGGTGATAAAATTAGAGCGGCAACTTCTGGAATCACCGACCCAGCTAAATTAGCAAGTGCTACAGTAACTGCTTTGGGAACTGCTACTAAAGGGTTTGGTGTAGATACTAGTGGGTTGAGTAACTTACCGGGTGGAGCTTCAGCAATATCTAACGTAGTAAATTTAGGTCCAGTCGCAAAATCTATTTCTAGTGATTTAAATAGTGGATTAAATGTTGGTGGTGTTACCGGCGCCGCAAACAAATTAGTATCAGGTGCAATAGACATCCCCGGGCTTCCTAGTATACCTGGTATTCCTAATGTACCGGGTAGTGGAGAATTATCCGGTGCTATTAACAAAATTTCTGGATCATTGTCAGGCTCAACAGGTGGAGTAACCGATGCATTATCCGGGATAAAGTCTAAGTTGAGTGGTACTGGTGGATTACAAGCCTTGGCTGGTTTGGGATTAGGAACTAAAGGGCTATCATTATTAAGTAGTAGTATCAATTCAATTGGCGCCGGTGGCGCAGTTGAAGTTAAATTACCAACTGTAGCTAAAGATAGTTTTGATTTTGGTCCTATGATGGCTCAAGCTAAATCCTTGTTAGGTAACCCTAAGATCCCAGCATTGCCTTTTGGAACAATCCCAACCGGAGCATTTAAGATGCCAACTGCCGCAGAGGCGGAAAAATACGATAAACTTAAAGCAGAGTTAACAATACAAGAAGATTTACAATTTGATTTAAGAAAATCATATTTAGACTTCAAACTGAAACTTGGCCCAGATGATTCAACAACTACGACTGCATATGCGGCATGGCAGGATAACGTTAAGAAAATTGAAACGATAAGACAAGACATGTCTAAAGTAGTGACATAAATATAACATAGGAATAGATATGGCAACATACATTGGGTTTAGTACAAAAAACGTGAACGCTGTCAGAAAGACAGTACCCACTGGTACGGATGGCGGCTCTACTATAATAGCCAAATCAGGATCACGCAAACGGTTTAAACTGACAGACGAACAACTAGTAATTAATGATCTTATCAATGCGTTAAACATACCACAAGGACAAAAACCCGGTAAACCTAGCTATGGTACTACAATTTGGTCTTTCATTTTTGAACCAAATACTTTAGATGTGCGACAAGCGTTGACTACTGAAGTACAAAGAGTTGCACAATTAGATCCTAGGATTGAATTAAATTCAATAGAAGTGTATCACCAAGATCATGGCATATTGATCCAACTTGAAATGGCAATTGCCCCCTTCAATGACGCTATGACGTTTAATCTATTCTTTGACCCCAAGACAAATTCAGTCTACGGTAGTTAAAATTCTCATTTTTTAGTATGATAAATACATAAAAGAGAAATAACTTATGGCCACAAGTTCAAGACAATCTAGTATTTTTGGTGTAAATGATTGGAAAACAATCTATAAAACATACAAGCAAGCTGATTTCCAAAGCTACGATTACGAAACCCTTCGTAAGACGTTCGTAGATTACCTACGTAAAAACTATCCGGAAACATTCAATGACTATATTGAATCTAGTGAATATGTTGCTCTACTAGACGTAATGGCATTCATGGGTCAAGCATTGAGCTTCCGTGATGACTTAAACACCCGCGAAAACTTCATTGACACCGCCGAACGCAGAGACAGTGTTATCAAGCTAGCTAATTTGGTTGGATATAATCCTAAACGCAATCAAACTGGCGAGGGTTATTTAAAAATTACGTCAATTCAAACAACTGAACAAGTTAAGGATATCAATGGTTTAGTTCTTAATAACTTAACAATTTTGTGGAATGATCCTGCTAACCCAAATTGGCAAGAACAATTTAACAGTATTATAAACGCGGCACTAATTGACTCACAGCGCATCGGTCGTCCTGGAAATAGTAAATCAATACTAGACGTTAAGACAGACGAATACAGTATTAGTCTTCCTACTGGCATTATTGCAACTGCTCCATTCAACGCAACTGTTGACGGAGTAAACATGGATTTTGAATGCGTTAGTGTAACTAGTTTAAATTCTGATAGTTTATATGAAATACCACCTGGCCCTAATGGCAAATTTAACATAGTGTATCGTAATGATAGACTGGGTTACGGAAGTCCAAACACCGGATTCTTTATGTATTTCAAACAGGGTTCACTACAAACATATGGTTTTAATTTAACTGAACAGATTAGTAGCCAAGTAGTTGATGTTAACATTCAAGGTATTAACAATACTGATACATGGTTATATAACTTTGACAATACGACCGGTGCAATTAATCAATGGACTCAGGTAGACAGTATCTATGCTAACAATACTAATCAATTACTATCTACAAATAAAAAAATATACAGTATAACATCTCGCTTCAATGACCAAGTAAGTTACGTTTTTGGTGACGGAGTGTTTGGTGAAATGCCAATTGGTAACTTCACTGCATATGTTCGTGCCGGTAATGCACTAACTTATACAATCAACCCTGATGAAATGCAAGGGACTACTGTTTCTATTAATTACATAAGCCGTGTTGGACGAGTAGAAACTTTGACAATAACAATGGAACTAACTATTCCGGTTGCCAATGCACAAGCAAGAGAAACTCTTGCAAATATTAAGCAACGTGCTCCACAACGATTCTATAGTCAAAATCGTATGGTTAATGGAGAAGACTATAATAATTTTCCATATACATTATATGGATCAATCATTAAAAGTAAAGCACTTAACCGCAGTAGCGTGGGTGTAAGTCGCAATTTTGACTTGTTAGATCCAAGTGCAAAATACTCAAGTACAAACAATTTTAGTGATGACGGTGGTTTATACTTAGAGAATGGTGACGGGTATACTACGTTTACTGCAAATACTTCCAATGATGTTGTTGCATTTTTAACAGAGACTTTAAATAACGAATTGAACGATCACCGATCTTACCAATATTATACACAAAATTATAGAAGATACAATGTTAACAGCGGTACGGGAGATGGTACAGTTGTTTGGAATCAAAGCTCATTCAATACATTAGAATCAACTGGATATTTTAAAAATCTTTCTGGTCCTATGCCCATTGGTGTTTACAGTACCGGTAATGTAAAATATCTTACTGAAGGCGCACTGATTAAATTTATTGCACCTAGTGGTTATTATTTTGGTCAAGACAACAGATTGATTGAAGGATTACCTACCCCAGCAGACAATACATTTATTTGGACTAGCGTGGCAAGTGTAACTGGCGATGGTTGTAATAATGGTCAAGGAAATTTAGGCAGCGGCTTTGGCCCAGTGGTGTTAAATAATCCTATACCCAACGGAGTAATATTAACAACCGTTCTTCCTTCATTTACAAATCTATTACCATCCGATGTAATTCAAGACTGTATAACACAAATTACATTGAATCAAAGTTTTACCTTAATTTACAATAACGCATTGCTTGCAAATCAAACACGATGGATAGTTGACACGTTTGACAAGACTAACTATTTTGTCAAATTTGAAAGTTTAGGTAGTAATCGTTATATGGTAACGTATAAGTCATTAGCATATTACTTTGGTAGTGTAGCTAATATTCGATTTACATTTAACAAAAACAATGTCATATATGATCCTTCTACTGGAAAATTACTACAAGATTTTGTCAACGTATTGAAAGTTAATAGTCAACCAGATAGTAACTATCCGTTTGCAGTCGATAATAAGTTAAGTATCGTTGGGCAGTTAGTTGAGAGTGACGGTTATATTGATGACTATAGTGTAGAAATTTCTAGTACGGATCCCAATGTAGCTGGCGTTGTCAAAGATCCCGATTTCTTTTATGACCTAACTGGATATGCAACTGGTACAAAGAACACATCACATTTTGTATTCTTTCAACAAGTAACTGATATCAATTTATTAACTAGATATCAAATGGTATCTAATAAAAACATAATTTATGCATATACTACTAAAGCAGAGATAGCAGTAGTTCAGTATGAATATGCTGCCGGTCAATTATACTATGCTACTAAAGAAAATGCATTTTATCAATCGGTAAATGATGCGGTAACAAAGAACATTATTAGATTGGTGCAAGTTAGCAACTACATTGCAAAGACCGGAAGACAAGGTTTATCATTCCAATATAGACACAACTCAAGCAATACAACACGTATTGATCCGGCCACAACTAACATCATTGATTTGTATGTTGTGACCCAGTCTTATTATACTCAGTATCAAAATTGGATTAAAGATACGTCAAATAAATTGACAGAACCTACAAGCCCATCTATCAATGAGTTAAATATAGCATACAGCGAAATCAATGATTATAAAATGTTAACTGATAGTGTTATTTTAAACAGTGTTCAATTTAAACCATTGTTTGGAAATAAAGCATCACCTCAATTACGTGCTACTATTAAAGTTATTAAGTCTAGCGGAACAACTGCCAGTGACAGTGAAATTCGAAGCGCAGTGCTAAGTGAAATGAATACATACTTCAGCATTGACAATTGGAATTTTGGTGACACTTTTTACTTCACTGAACTTAGTGCATATTTGCATTCTAAGATAGGTGACTTAGTAAACTCTGTGGTGCTAGTGCCAAATGATCCTTCATTGAAGTTTGGTGACTTGTATGAGATTCGTAGCGCACCTTACGAAATTTTCGTCAATGCGGCACAAGCAACTGATATCATGGTTATCAGCGCATTGACACCCGCCGAACTACAAACATTTTAATAGGTAAAACAGAATGGCAACAAGAGTTAGAACAATTGATTTTTTACCAGAAATCTTTAAAACAGATATTAACAATCAGTTTCTATCGGCTACCCTAGATCAATTAGTACAACCTCCTAATTTCAAAAAAATTCAAGGGTTTATTGGAAGTAAGTTTGGGTATGGTGTTACCTCTAACGACGGCTATGTGGCTGAACCAACTAAGACTAGATCGGATTATCAGTTAGAACCAGCAGTCATTTTTAAAAAGAAAGATACTCAAGTTGCAGTAGATGCTATTACATACCCTGAATTAATTGATTCATTATATGTTGAAGGTGCTGCCACTGACAACCACAACAACTTATTCACTAATGAATTTTATTCATGGGATAGTTTTACAGATTTAGACAAGCTAATAAACTACAGCCAATATTATTGGTTGCCACAAGGTCCTGAACCAGTTAACATCAGTGATACTGACATGTACAAAAGCGGTACATTCACTATGCTCTCTAATAATGTGGTATATGATATTACATCTGATTTATTTACGTTTGACGTAAGTAATCCTACAATCACATTGGTTAGAGGTGGTTCGTACAAATTTGTAGTAGGGCAAGATACTCAGTTTTTCATTCAAACAGAACCGGGTATTACTGGTTATGAAAAACTAAGAACAAACATTAGTACACGTGAAGTCTATGGGGTAGATAATAATGGGTTAGCCAATGGCACTATTACCTTTGATGTACCACTAGCTAATGCACAAGATGAAAACAACTATCCGGGTAATAACCCTGTTGACTTGGTTACTAATAAATCAATTGGCGATGTACACGGCAAAAAATTAAGTGAATTAAACAACATTGACGGTATTGCAAGTTTAGATGGAAAAAGAATATTATTCTATGGAACGCAGCCAGAAGTACAAGCATACATTGGAGACTTCTACGGAGAGTATGCATTTGACGTTGATAATCCTAGCAGAGTTATACCTATTGTAACTGAAGTAACCGCAACAACAGGCGAAGTAACAGACTTTGACGAAGAAACGTTTGATAGTGACCCATTAGCTTATACAAGACATACGATAACGTGTTTGTCTACTAGTGGATTTGATGTTAATGACGCAGTAACATTTACTGGAATTTCTTTTGGTGGTATAGAAGAAGGATTAGTTTATTACATAGCTAGTGTTATAAATGACACCACTTTTAGTATATCTCCTTCTTTGTATGGAACTGCACTTGAGCTAACTAACGGTACAACCAATTCAAATGGTAAGTTGTATGTAACCGTGCATCAAGGTGGATTTGAAGAAGGTACATTAACTACTGTAAATAATAATTTTTATAGAATCTCATATGTTGGTGAAGTAGATGATCCTATTATCAGTTTATATGAAGATGGTGTGATCCCAAATGACCAAACGATAGAAGTAAATTATGGTAAACAGTATATCACTCGTCATTTTGTTCGCAATGCATATGGGGAAATATTATTAGTCCCTCTTATTACTGCCACTCTAAACAAGTTGTACTATCAGGACAGCGTCAATCCAGACCAGTATGGTATCATTAAACTTATTGATTCTCCTAGCCTTTCTGAAATAGACATTGATGATATTATAGGAAAGAAAACATATACTAGCCCAAACGGAGTAACGTTTACAAATGGCTTAAAGGTTAAGTTTAACGGTAATATTACACCTGCCAAGTATACCACAGACCAATATTATGTAGAGGGTGTTGGCACAAGCATTGCGTTATTGCCAGTTAGTGAACAGTTAGTACCTGAACCGTTTGGTCAGGGATTCTTTGCACCATTTGACAATGCAGCCTACGACACAGACGCATACGGTAATGCATTACTAGTACCGGCGGAGAGTGATTATATTACCATCAACCGTAATAGCAAAAGTAAAAATGCCTGGAGTCGCAGTAATAGATGGTTTCACGTTGACGTATTAACTACCACACTTGCTAATAATAGTAACAGTCCAATGGTTGCAACAGCACTTTCTAACACAACCGCTAGGGCCAAAAGACCGATCATTGAATATTATCCAAATATAAAATTATTCAATTCAGGTAGCATGGGTAAAGCACCGGTCGATTATATAAATTTTAGTGTCACTGATGCATTCAATCAAGTTGCAGGACAAACTACATATTTTCCAGACGGTGCTGAAAATGAATTGTTTGATGGTGCACGAATTATATTTGCTAATGATACTAACGTTGAAGTCAGAAATAAAATTTTTGTATGTAACTATAGTAAAACAAAATCTACTACAACGGGTTCAGTTATTACATTAACTAAAGCATATGACGGTGATGTATTATATAATGACCAAACAGTTATAGTTAAGGGAACTACTTATCAAGGTAAGAGTTTTTATTTTGATGGTTCTGTTTGGATACCCGCACAGTTCAAACAGTATGTAAATCAATATCCCAAGTTTGATGTGTTTGATACCAATGGAATAAGTTTTGGTGATATTGAATATTATCCTGGTACTGATTTTATTGGTTCAACATTATTTGAATATCAATCTAGCTCGGGCGTAGATGATGTTATTTTAGGTTTTCCTATTAAGTATAGTTCTATTACCAACATCGGTGACATTAGTTTTAGTGTAAGTTTAAATTCTCAAACATTCAACTACGTATATAACAGCCAATCTATTACTACGTCAGTAAATTCAGGTTATGTTCATATCTACTCATCAAATACAATTTATGGCAGACATATTGGTTGGCAAACGGCTGTTTCACCTTCTATCCAGTATCAGGTCTTTAATCTAGCATACTCTCAAGATACAATAATATGCGATATTCCTGCAAAAGATGTGGCAGAAACAGAATGGCCAGTGATTACTGTATACGTAGATAATCAACGAACTACGGATTATACTTATATAGTAACTGACACAACCACTGTTATCACACTAACCAATCCACAAGTAGTAGGTACACCAATAGAAATTTTAATTTACAGCGATAGCGTTAGTAAAGTTGCATATTATCAAATACCTGCAAACTTTGACCATAACCCGTTCAACGCACAAGTAGCTGTGGTTAACTTAGGTGACTTGCGTGGTCATTATAAGAGTATCTGCAACAATATTAAAACATTAACTGGTAATGCATTTGGACCCAACAACTATAGAGATTTAGGAAATCTCGTTATATATGGTACACGTATCATACAGAATAGTGCCTCACTTGTAGCACCAGCTATATTTTTAAAATCATCTGATAATAATATTTTCAATGCACTAACTTTCAATGCAACTGAATATACAAAATTCAAGGCAGCATTGATGGATACGGTAAACAGATCAGATTATAATCCATTACAACCTAACAGCGATATATTGGATGATGCATTAGATCAATTGACCGGTACTAGGTCAGACACTAACTCTTTCTTTTGGAGTGATATGCTACCCTCAAAAGGAGCATTAACTGTCAAAACATATAACTTTAAGAGCGGTGTAGATTCATCTATATACCCCTTAACAAAAGTTTATGATTATGCTACTGCTAACTATAATGGTGTACTAGTATATCTAAACAGAAAAATTGATGGCGTAGTTCGAAACATACAATTACTAAACGATATTGATTATCAAGTAAGTTCAACTGAAAAAAGTTTAACTATTAGCAAATATCTGTTACCTAACGATGTGCTTACCATCAAAGAGTATTCACAAACATACGGAAGCTATGTACCAAATACTCCTACTAAACTGGGACTATATCCATCATATATACCAGAAGTTTTTAAAGATAACAGTTTCATAACACCTACATATTTTATCAGAGGTCATGATGGATCATATACAAAACTGTATGGTGATTATAATGAAGGGTATCTAGAAGATTTTAGAGACCGTGTATTGTTTGAATTTGAAAACAGAATTTATAATAATTTAAAAGTTAAAGCTAAGATACCTCTAGAATATGATGATATTTTTCCGGGACAATTTAGAACTACTGATTACTCGTTTGAAAAGTTAAACGCAATATATTCCTCACAGTTTTTAAACTGGGTGGGTACAAATAGAGTAAACTATCAAACTCAATATTATAGTGCCACTAATGAATTTACATGGAACTATAGAAATTCTACAAACAAGTTAACTAATACTAATCTTCAACAAGGTAATTGGAGAGGGGTATTTTATTGGTTATATGATACATCACACCCAGATACTCGTCCATGGGAATTATTAGGTATAAACAATAAACCAACTTGGTGGGATAGCCGTTATGGCGAAGCCCCATATACAAGTGACAATACATTACTATGGACTGATCTAAGTAACGGGTATGTATGGAATAACGGTGACGGTTATATTAATACTAAACGTGTTCGACCTGAATTATTGAAGGTATTGCCAGTAGACTCTAAGGGTAGATTAGTTAGTCCATTTACGAATTTACTAAGCGCATACGACATTAAAACTTTCAATATAGATTGGAACATTGGAGATTTAGGTCCAACTGAATATAGCTATAGAAAGAGCAGTCAATGGCCATTCGATTTAATGCGCATGTATGCATTATCTAAACCTGCACAGTTTTTCTCGTTAGGTATTGACCTTGACGTATTGCAATATAACTATGAATTTAAACAATACTTAGTTAATGATAGATTACGTCAACCACCGTCGAGCTTGTTAATATACGGCGGCGGAGAAGATAACGCCGCTCATAGTTATTTGAACTGGATTGTTGATTACTTAAACCAATATGGTATTAACGGTAGTCAACAAATATCAGATTATTTTAATAATACTGATGTTAGATTAACTTATAGAATGGCTGGATTTAGTGATAAAGACTTGTTAAAATTCTATGCAGAAAAAGGATCACCTAACAGTAAGAACAATAGTTTGTTGATACCTGACGAAAGCTACAATGTCATACTGTATGAGAATCAACCGTACGACATCATTGTATATAGTTCCATCGTCATACAAAAAACTAGTCTTGGTTATAGAGTATATGGAAACAGTCAGGACAAATCATATTTTGTCGTATCTGATCCTAATTTAAATGGCATGCTAGATAATATAACAATTGACAATTATACTGTCCGTGTAGCAAAACTTTATAATAAAACTACAACCTATGTTCCATATGGTACTGAATTTACTAGTCTAAGTGCCCTAGTACAATTTGTTGGTGGGTACGGCAATTATTTAGAAACCCAAGGTGTAACATTTAACAATATTGAAAATGCATTAGAGTTAAATTGGAAACAGATGATTGCAGAACTTCTATACTGGTCTAGATCTGGCTGGGAAGATGGTAGTATTGTAAACTTGAATCCAAATGCTAATAGTATTACTATTACTACAGAACGTGGTATATTACAACCACTAACACTATACCGTGACAACTATATTCTAAATCAAAACTTAATACCTATTCCATTAAATGACTTAGCTATTACCAGACTGGATACTACGTTCACTGCTACTGCATTAAATCAGGGTGATTCTATAAGTTTTATGCGAAGCAAAATAAGTGGTGTAGAACACATTGTGATATTTGACAACACCACTGTATTTAATGATACTATGTTTAACTTAGTTACGGGATTACGCCAACAACGTATATACGTTAAAGGTGTAAAAACGGCTGAATGGACTGGTCAGATGAACGCTGCCGGGTTTATTATTAATCAAGACAATATACAAGAGTGGGTTACTAATCAAAAATATAACAAAGGTTCGATTGTCAAGCACAAGAATGAATATTGGATTGCAAACAAAGTAACAGTGACGCCTGCTACTAAATTTAATCCAGACGAGTGGCACATAACATCATATGATAGTATCCAAAAGGGTATGTTACCTAACCCTAGTACTAGGGCATATGAATCAACCTTGTACTATAACACCAACATAGCTAATTTAAAAAATGATGCAGACTTATTAAGTTTCTCATTGATTGGATATCGTCCTCGTAACTATCTAGCGGAAGCTAATTTGGATGATACTACTCAAGTTAATATCTACAAGAATTTGATTTCAAGTAAGGGTACTAGAAATGCATTCGATTCATTGGTTGGTATAAACCTACAACAATCAAATTTAACATATGATTTTTATGATAACTGGGCGATCAAAACTAGCGAGTACGGCGGGGTATTAAACAAAAACTTTATTGAACTTACGTTAGATGAGAGCCAACTTTTAGGCAACCCAGCCACTATTGGTATCGTACATGGCGAAGAATTGCCGGGCATTCAACAAATAATTCAACTTTATAATTTGAAAAATTACGGCTATGCTGTAAACAATACAAACATCTTACCTACTATTCCTTCTACCACTGATAGTAAATTACCATCTGCGGGTTATGTAAACTTAGATGACATATCATATACCGGTTACTATATTAGTAACTTAGATGATACTTCTATTGGTAATCTATACAAAAATGATTATATTTGGATTGCTGATAAAATTGGAGAATGGAAAGTTTATACTCCAGTGGCATCTACTAGCAGATTAGTTAATGTAATCAATAACTTAAATAACACTTGCACTTTCATTTTTAGTGGTCATCACGATTTTAGTGTCAATGATAATTTTGGTATTATAAACTATGAGTATCGTGTCAATGGATACTATACAGTGTCATCTATTGATAGCTTAACTGCAATTGTGGTTGATTTGGTAATTGATTCTTCAGTAAGTAATATTACTACCAGTGGTAGTAATAGCATTATGTTTAAGCTAGAGAATCAACGGGTAGAACGTGCAAAAGACATTGTTGCTTTAAAATTGTTGAACTCAGAATATTCAAACAACAAAGTATGGGTAGATAAAAACTTATCCGGCGAGTGGAGTGTTCTACGTAAAACTAACAACTACTCATATACTAATTTTATTAAACCAGGTGGCACAATTGAATTTGGTAGTGCAGTATCGTATACTGACAAACTAGGATTTTTCGTTTCAGATCCCGCAAATAGCAAGGTTCATCGTTTCTTAGAAGTTAATAGTGGTAATACTGATTATGCACTGGTTGATACTATTACGCATGGTCAAGGCTTTGGTACTGCTATAGCTAAAAACGATGATGTAATGATTATATCACAGCCCGATCCATTCGGTGATTTGAGTATTCTATATGTTTATAGAATGGTTAGTAATGATAGAATCACATCACTAGTAGAAGAACAGATTCTTGCAGTTGCTGGATTTAGATTAGGTGATAGTGTAGCACTGTCTGGTGATGGCGAAATGTTCTACGCTAGTATCATTGACCTCAACGCAATTGTTGAGTTCCAGCGTACCACGGATTATACCTATTATAATATCGGTGCTACACTAAAAGCATCAGTGACACCTGGATCTACATCTATTGAATTGAATGGTAATATTCCTAATTTAGTACCAGGTAGATATATTACGTTTACTGCGTTTGGATATGATGAAAAGTATATGGTAGTAACTTCAAGTTATAGTTCATCTACTAATTCTACTAGAGTTTATTTATATACACCCGTACCATATAGCGTTGGTATAGGTGCAAACGTTTATAGGGCTAGCATCAGTTATTTCTTATTGGGTGCTATTACAAGTGAAGGGTTAGCCAATGGTACTGATTTGTTCAGTTACAGTTTAGCTACAAATTATGACGGAAGTAAATTATTTGTTGGATCCCCTCAATCTGATTTTAGTGGACAATTGCAAGATTCTGGTTACGCATTTATATTTGATAGATTGATTGAAAATTGGGAAGTAGTTACAGACAGCCCAGGAAATAGCTTCTCACTATTCTTCTTACCATGGCAACCTACACCAACATCTATTGTTTACCTAAACGGTGTCAAACTTAATCCTTCATATTATGTATTGATATCAAACTTGTTAGTTGTAGGTCCTATATTACGTGCCGGCGACATACTAACGGTTAGCAGTGGTAATCTAGTATTAGTGCAACAAATTGCAAGCTATGATTTAATTGAAGATATTGACCCGGGTGCTAAATTTGCATGGTCACTAGATTGTAATACATCGGGTAGTGAAGTATTGGTTGGTAGTCCATTCAATTTAAATCCAGAAGAAAAAGAAGGTGCGGTGTTTAGGTTCTCTAATGAAGGTAAACACTTTGGTAGAATCACTGGAATATTACAATGTAACTTATTACAACCAGCTAGTATTTTGATTAATGGATATCGTGTTGCATTGTCTGAACCTACTTCACAAGCACCGGGTAATGCATTTTACGTAGCAACCAAAATCAATCAAGCTGTCATTACTAACGTTTTTGCGTATGCAACAGAAGACAATCGTTTGGTGATTCGTTTACGTGATTTTGACTTGAATCCAATTAACAACAAATTAAACTTAACAGTCTTTAACGGAAATATTATGGCAATGCTTGGAATAGCAATGTATATAAAGACTCAAGTGGTATATGATCCGCATCCTAGCACTAGAACTCAGTTTGGATATAAAGTTAAATTCAACGAACAAAACAGTTTTGTAGTAAGCGCACCTGCCGGCACAAGATATGTCGGAACACAGTTTGATTTTAGTAATGATGAAAACAATCACAATGATACTGTGTTTGACAATAACTTTACTCAATGGGAAGATGCATACAGTGATGCAGGTATTGTGTACATGTATGATTATATCCCCTCATATGCTGAAAGTTTATTAACTGCAAGTAACTATGTATATTCACAGTCTCTTCCGGACACTGTACTTGATTATGGTCGTCAACCATTCTATGGTCAATCATTAGATTTCTATAAAAATAAAGTAATGATTGGCTCACCTAACTTTAAAAATGGTACTGTAAATGGTCGTGTAACAGTTTACAGTAATGAAGTTGGAGTAGCTAACTGGGCGGTTTATAGAGAGTCGGCTCATGTAATAGATATTGATAAGATTCAAAAAGTACAAATTTATAATAATACAACCAACGTTACACTTGAGTCATTAGATTATTTTGACCCACAGCAAGGCAAATTACTAGGTCCTATTCGTGAAAATATAGACTTCATTACATCAGTTGATCCTGCAGGATATAATAATCTTAATGCTAAAGGTAACATGGCATGGGGGAAAAATCAAGTAGGTAAAATTTGGTTTGATGTAACTACTACCAAGTTTATTAATTATCACCAATCTGATTTAGAGTATAATAGTAAGTATTGGGGTAACGTATTCCCTGGTAGTACAGTAACAGTATACAGTTGGATTGAAAGTGATGTGCTACCGGCATTCTACACCGGTGATGGTCAACCTTATAATTTTGGTAGTTACAGTTTAGGATTTGAAACTGACGCTGGCGGAAACTTAGTAACTCGATATTACTATTGGGTTCGCAATACTAATGTCTTGTTTGACTTGCAAGGTAAAACATTAACCGACGCAGTTCTTGCCCAGTACATCAATAACCCTCAAAGTTCTGGTATAACATATTTTGCCCCACTTGCACCTAATGTATATTCTTTGTATAACGTGCGTGATGTAATCTATAGTAAAAATACTAATTTGCATATTGGTTTTAGTACGAATGACATTGATATTCCTAACCATTCTGAATATCAACTAATACGCACAGGATATGCTAATGATTTCTTAAGAGGTGTGCCTGATAAGATTAACTACTTAGAACCAGCAGGACTGTATAACAAATTGCTTTGTAGTTTTTCCGGTGTTGATGAGATAGGTCAAGTATTGCCAAATCCTAACTTACCTAAACTATTACAGATTGGTATAGGCACTCGACCAAGTCAGTCGTTGTTTGTAAACCGTTTTGGTGCATTAAAAAATTATCTACAGTATGCTAATACTGTAATGAAAACTTACCCTATCAATGAATTGAGTACGGTCACGTTTTTAAATACATACGGAGATACATATGACACTAGAAAATATTGGCAAAATGTTTATTGGTGGGCAGAAGGTTATAACAGTACAACAAAAACTGCGTTTGAAGTTGGAACTTACTATGATTTATTAAAAGTTGATGTTAAAGAGGGATTGATCGTTGGCGTTAGTATAAACAGCCAAGGCAAACGTGAAGTATACAAGTACATCACTGATGCTTGGTCTCGCATTGGTTTGGAAGATGGAACCATTGAATTTTTAAGTAACTTATGGAACTATGAAGACAATAAGATTGGTTTTGGTGACGTATTCTTTGATACAGTATCATTTGATGCATACCCTTCACTTGAAACAAAATATATTATACGTGCTCTAAACGAACAAATTTATACAGGTCCATTGAACATTTATAAAAACAAAAGTTTAATTTTAATATTTGAATACATTCAAAGTGAAAATGTAGAGTCAAGTAATTACTTACCATGGTTGAACAAAACTAGTTTAGCTGATGTTAGTTATACTGTTCGTAGTTTAATACCTTATCAAAAATATCAAAGTGATAATACTAATTTACTTGAAGGATACTTGAATGAAGTTAAACCATACCACGTAGTACTAAAAGAATTTAGTTTTAAATACGATGGCATCGATACGTTTGACGGTAATATCACTGACTTTGATTTACCATCACAATACAATCGTGATTTAAATAGATTCGTTTCACCTCGGTTAACGTATACTACTCCAATCAATGCCGGCGAATATGTTAACACTGATCCAATATGGTCTAGTAATAATGCATATCAAACTTGGGTTGATAACTATGGATTAAAACTGATTGCTAAGAAGAATCAAGTTTTAGCAAAACTAGTTAGGTATGTTAACAATACTAGTCAAGCATTGTATGTAGATAATGCAAGTAGTTTTCCGGTTGCGGGTTTGGTTACTATTAATGGAGAATTAATTTCTTACACAACAGTAGACCGTGCCCGCGGTAAATTATCAGGCTTAAGTCGAGGTGTGAGCAATACTAGCGTAATCGAACATTATCCAGGAGCTAATGTATATGCTGATTTACCGGGTGTAATTGTTTTAGATAGTGGTCGTGCATATGTTGATCCTCCCATAGTAAAAGCATATATTGATACTACTAAATATCCAGCTCCAAAACGTGAAGCAGTGTTGAAGGCTGCAATGGCCGGAGACAAAGTAATTGAGATTGAGGTACTTGATCCTGGTGAGGGATACGCTGTTGCCCCTGAAATTATATTTCAAAGTGCGTTCGAAACTAACTTTACAGAAAGTAATATTAACTTCCAATCAGATTTAATTGTTATGCCACCCACTGCAATTGTTACCGGTGACTTAGTAAAAATTATAAATGATGGTACTACTATACCTGCTATTGTTTCAGGCTACTATTATATCAAGGTGTTTGGTTTCAATAGAACTCTAGGGATAACCACTAACAATCCAGTCATATCATTGCACTATAACTATAGAGATAGTCTAGTAGGTGAGCATAAGGTGGTGTTAAATCAAGCGGCTGACGCATCGATAACTTATACTTTGCAAATGGTTCCTAGAGCATTAGCAGTGACCACTAATCCATTGTTGCGTTCAATCAATACAACAATACGTTTGGATAGAACAAGCTATACTTCAATGATTGAAGAATGGAAATCGGGAACATACTGGCCGAGTCCGTTTAACAGTTTAGGGAATGATGCTAGTACTAACACCGCACTGAGTTTTGGTATTCCGTTTGAATTTGAATATGATGACGGAAAGAATTTCCAAGACAGCGTTAGTGGTAATGGTATTAAATTTACAATATATAATCAAACAATGTTAGGTTCGTATGCGGTCAGCATTGAATCCCCGGGTGCATCTTATGCTGTGGGGGATATAATAACAGTTGAAGGATTTTATTTAGATGGAGTTACTGGTGCAAATAACTGTACTGTAACAGTGACTGAAATCCTAGGGCTGGCCTCAGGACCAATTAAAACTGTTACTGTCAGTGGTACACCTTATTCAAGAACCGGTGCTGGTTCTCAGGGAGCTTTGTTACCAATAACAGGTGTAACAAGCGTAGACGTTAATCCTGATACTCCAGTGGTTGTTGCACTAAATTATAGACCTAGTACACTGAAGCCAGGACAGATCAAAGGCTTAAGAATGTATTTCTTCCACACTTACGCCCCCTACATTTACGATGATAGGGGAAAATTATTTACCGGTTCAATAACTGATACTACTCTTACTGTTACCGCTATCGTGGGTTCTAGTACCACTTTAAGCGTAGGAGATCAGGTATATGGCAGAGGTGTAGAATTTGAGGGATTGGGAACTGTCATTACTGGGATTCTAACCGGTACCGGTCGATTAGGTACTTACACAGTGTCTCATTCTCAGACAGTTTTGTCTACTGATATGAGTACTGGTGGCGGAGCAAAAATCGAAATACATCGTCCTAGATTTAACCCAGTGTCAATTACTAATCAGTACTTTATTAAAATTTTAGATTACGGATATAAGTATTCGGACGATGACCAAATCTTGATACAAGGATCATTGTTAGGAGGAAGCAACGGTACTAATGATGCTAGCATCAACATACGATATGCAGACGATTTTGGTAGAATTCAAATTGTTACGGTTACTGGG
>Ga0315906_10003859_pt1 | contig 19620 bp, 31 predicted proteins | sample LakEriMetagenome_4_FD_203526 | JGI IMG/M metagenome (GOLD analysis project Ga0315906, IMG submission 203526) | Freshwater fungal communities from buoy surface, Lake Erie, Ohio, United States - Buoy 2 MA122 | ecosystem: Environmental > Aquatic > Freshwater > Lake > Lake biofilm | place: USA... | reverse complement strand
CCACCGATACCGTGGTCGAGCAGATCAAGGCGTGGCTCGGGGACGGCAAGTTCGACCTGATCGTCTCCGACATCGCGCCGAACCTCAGCGGCATCGACTCCGCCGACCAGGCCCGTTCCATGCATTTTCTCGACTTGGCGCTCGATACCGTACGCCTGATGCTCAAGCCCGGCGCCCATTTCGTCGCCAAGATGTTCCAAGGGCAGGGGTCGGACGAATACGTGAAGGATCTGCGCAAGCACTTCGGCAAGGTGTCCATCCGCAAGCCCAAGGCCTCGCGGCCCGAGTCGCGCGAGGTTTACATCGTGGCAAAGGAGTTCAAGGGCTGAGCGGCGCGTTAAACTAGCGACCGACGGCAGGCGATCATCTGCGACGGGCCCGTAGCACAGCGGTTAGTGCAGGGGACTCATAAGCCTAAATCGAGCGGCGGAGCGCGATCGTAGACGAGACGAAAGCCTACGAAAATAGTGTTTTTAGTCCAAGAGCGGCGTTGAAAAGTACTAAACTTTAGACTTTAGTACTGAAGGGGTCGACGAGAGGGTAAAATTACCGAAATCGGTGGGACTGTAGCACAGCGGTTAGTGCAGGGGACTCATAGCGAAAGGTTGTGCCGTGCGAGGGGAAACCGCGCACGGGATGGTGTCAAAGTCGGCGAACCCTAATGTCGCGATAAGCGACGATGGCAACGCCGAGCCAAGCCCGCAAGGGAAGGTGTAGAGACTAGACGGCACCCACCTACGGCGAGAGCTACGGTGAAGGCATAGTCCAGCGAGTGCCGAAAGGCGCACAAAGCGGAATCCCTTGGTCCTTGGTTCGAATCCAAGCAGTCCCATTCACCGATGATTGATCTACTTAACCTAAAACGGGTTAGTCATTCGCGCGGAACATGAAGCGTAAGTTTTTACTTTCGGTGATTATCGGTCTTCTGAGCATTGGGTGCGCAAAGGATGTGCAACCAACTTTCGCGTCATCTGAGACTCTGATGACCTTGGTGAATAAGGGTAAGACATGTACCTCAAACGACCGTGGCACCGAGTGTAACTATAGAATTAGCGACTTCTTCTATGTGTCTATCGCCGCAGTGGGTACCTCAAGCGCAGGAATCCACTTTATGAAGTCAGATGCGGACAAGCCCATCTACGCTTCGCTTGGTACATCGCACGGCTGCGTGATCGTGAACCGATTCAAGGGGGTCAATGGAGCTTCCGAGTTTGTGTTCATATCGCCAAAAAACGGCGTCGTATATGAATCGTGGGAAGACTGTGAGGCTGCGCTGTAACCCTCGGCTTATGCTGCTTTACTACGCCGACGCCAAGGAAGGAGCTTCACTAGCACTCAATTGAGACAGCAGTCGTGACTTTTCATAGTCACGCCGCACTCATCAAGTAATCCGTTGTCTTGGTGATGTAAGTCGACCATGATTCAATATTCTTAGCGGGTTCAATCAGAAACGAGTTGATACAGAACGGACGATACAAGCCTCGTTTCCGTAGGCTCTTGAGTGCGCCATTTAGGTGTTTGTTCAAACCGCTGCTGTTCCAAAGCCGTGCGTTGTATCGAGCATCGAGCGCGATGAATCCGTGGTAGCCGTAGAAGCAAGAATAGCCCCCACCACGCGACAGCATTGGCGGTGACAGTTCGATCACATAGTCGTGATCAAGGCGTGCTTTGATGGGTAGCCGTTTGCGAACCTTGTAGATGAAATGGTCATCCCACATATGGCGGAACATCTCTTCAGGTAGGTTTCGCTGTTCTTGGATGAAGGTTGATAGCGTCACCGTAAAGACCGCTAGTCCTTGCTCTTGGTAACTCAGGTACTTGGTGATCAGTAATTGGCGTAGTTTCATAGGTTCTTGTTGTTCTTGAATGAGACGATAAGTGCGGTTACGAGGTGAAGGCGATGGAGAAGGTCTAGGTAGGAATCACCGAGCAAAGGTATCCCTTAACCCCCACCGAAGTAGGAGCCTCTAGATCATCTCCAAGCCTTACATCCTCAACGAGAAGGAACCCTTGGAAGGGTTGGACGGTTTAAATCCGTCTTCTTGTTTTTTTTGAAAAAAATTTTCGGTTAGACTGTCTCGGTTTGCTCGCGCCGAGCATCTTCGTACTGTTCAAGACGCTTGAAAAACGAGTGAAGAACCGCAGGATAGTCAACTGACTCCTGATCTTCCTCGACCGCCTCGATAAGAGACTTGAAGCGATTCACCTCACGAATATAAACATCGTAAGCAGAGCCCCTCTGAACCGAACTCGCGTCTAACGACTCAATAAAAGCGACAATCGACTCCCAAGTGTCTTTTGCCCGCGCGTCAATTTCCTGCTTCGCTTGCATGTCGAATGCGATGAATCGCCCATAAAGCGAATCAAACGGTTCCAAGGCGAATTGACCCATCACAATCTCCGATTTGCGTGGATATACGACGCAGTTATCGTAGAGAACATCACCGTCGTTAAAGCCAACTGTCAACCGATATAAGCCATCTGATTTATCAAGAATCATAAAAATAACCTCACTTAAAATCGCCCGAATTAATAAAACAGGAATAGATGGGCGTTTCTCCATTCCATATAATCATTATATCTTTGTAGACGCATAAAATCCATTAAAAACAGGTACATAGAAAGCGTTACACAAATCTTGTGTACACTGACAATCCTGCTTAGAACTCGACGCGAGAACCAGTAAATGAAAACCGTCCTTTTGAAATCACAAGTCAGCGTTTGGTTTGACTACCTGAAGATCGCCGACCGACTAGGGCTAACGGTGGATTGGGCGTTTTACAAACCTTGGGGAACGCGAGAGGAAATTCGCCAACTGAAGTTCGGGACTTGGTGGCGAACAAAAGGACAGTCGTTGTTTGAGGCGTCCGCTGAGAGTCAGATTACGGTCATCGGTATAAAGGACGGCTGCGTTGATATTCGTATTCCGTCGCATTGGACGGTCCGTCAGGTGAGGAAGGAAATCGGTCCAGTGTTCTCACAGGTACGAACCAAGGATGCCCCACGAGGAACAGGCGAGTTCCACATCAAGGGGCGGTTCAGTTACGGGGACTTCGTCAGCTACAAGCGAGTGCTGGAACTCGACCTAAACGCACGCGACCGTGGTCAGAGAGAGAAGATGGGGAATCTGATCAGAGCGTTTCGTGCTGAGGAACAGAAGCGCAAGGACCGAGCAGCCAAGGCGACAGCGACAAGTTCAGCGCGAGCGGCTCAGAAGGGGAAGAAGCGCCATAAACGGTTCAAGGCGGTAGAGGTCAGGGTCACTCCAAACGAACAGCGGAACGGATACATATGGCTGAAGAAAGCCAGACAAATTGCCGCCAATGTTGCCAACGGCGAATTCCCTGGTCGCGACCGCTCCTGAGGGGGGGTAGTGCTGTCCGAAGCCCCAACAACCACGACGGGTGGTGCCTGGGGTGACTCGACAATAAAGGTGCGATATCTTCGACCTATCTTAGGTTCCGTAATCCCTGAGGGCGCGTGGGGCGTAAGTTACTGATTTTCGGGGGATCAAACCGTCGGTTTCAAAGGGTCCACAAGTAGTAGATTAGGGATAGATCCCCCGAGGACAATCGGTCACAGGAGACAGCGATGAGTGATGAGCGCACGGACCAACAAACACTAGAAGACCACATTGCGGCACGCAACGGCGTAGTCAGCGAGTACGGTCAGCTGTGGCGACAGGCGATTGCGAAAAGCGGTGTGACTGATGAGAGAGCGGTTGCCGAACTGCTTCAGGTTTGCGCCGCCTGTTACCTAGACGGCGTTCATCAGGGGTCGCGCCTGACGATAGAGCAGATAGCCAGAGAGAAATGACACTGTAGATTCGGAATAGGTGGAAAAGATATGAATCGATATGCGCCCCTGCTGTTGCTTCTAGCGGCTTGTTGCTCGTCAACAGCCGTTGTTGCGCAGGATGCTCCGCTGACCACTGACCAGGTCGCTGTGATTAGACAGTTAGCCGAGCAAGGAAATGCGGGTGCGCAATATAACCTCGGGGTGATGTACGCCAACGGCGAGGGTGTTGCGGAGAACGACGCCGAGGCGGTGAAATGGTACCGCCTCGCCGCAGACCAAGGCGATGCGGGAGCGCAATTCAACCTCGGGGTGATGTACGCCAACGGCGAGGGTGTTGCGGAGAACGACGCCGAGGCGGTGAAATGGTACCGCCTCGCCGCAGACCAAGGCGATGCGGAGGCGCAGATCAATCTCGGGTATATGTACGCTAAGGGCGAGGGTGTTCCTGAGAGCCAAGTTGATGCGTATTTTTGGTGGAATCTCGCCGCAGCACAGGGTATCGCTGGCGCAAAAACTAACAAAGCGATCATCGAGAAACAGATGACTCGCGAGCAGATCGCCGAAGCACAGCGAAGATCAGCGGCTTGGAAGCCGAAGAAGTAGCCGATTTAAGACTCTACACATCGCGTTGGTTTAAGTAGCGGAGTAAACCAAATGACTAAAGCGGAGAAAAATTCACGCATAATTTTTCTGGCAATCGCTGTGTTTTTTTGCTTTGTCACGAGCGCGAATGGACAAATTCCAGGTCAGCCCGCTAACAGTCGGGTCTCGGGTTCCGACTGGTACTGCGTAAGTGGATACGAGAAGGTCGGTAACCAGTGTTTGAGCATCTTTCGAAGTATGGGGGGTCAGCCCGCTAACAGTCGGGTCTCGGGTTCCGACTGGTACTGCGTAAGTGGGTATAAGAAATCGGGAAACGCCTGTGTAAGTATTTTTTCTTCTAACCCCGCCACACCCGCCTCAGCCTCGACCCGCTCAAAGCAGACGCAACCTGCCGCTGCCGCTCCCGTTTGTGCGGAAAATAACTCCTGTTATGGGGATATCAGCGAAAACACAGGTAGACCGAAAACGGTGTATGTCGAAGGGTACTATCGGCGAGATGGGACCTATGTGCGAGGGCACTATCGATCCTCGCCGCGACGGTAAAAAAACCTTGTGAGGTCTATACGGTGAGTTATGACCGCACATAACGGAAAACCGACGCCAGTTGGTGGCGTGACCCTCCTTGCGATAGTGGGTCTCGCAGCGGTGTTATCTGCGTGTGGACGAACGAGTTCGTCAACTGAAAGTTATGCCGATTTGCCGCAGCATACGACGGAATTCGACGAAGATGCCGCGATGGAAAGGGCAGTCGAGGATCTCGCGTTCGAGACATACAGCTCAATTGGCGAGCCGTTCGGTTGTACAGAGGACTGCTCTGGGCACGAGGCGGGCTTTGAGTGGGCGAAGCAGAACGAAATAACTGACGGCTGGTGTGGCGGTAACAGCGAGTCGTTCATCGAAGGATGCCAGGCTTATGCGGACGCCATCCAAGAAAAGATTGAAGAATATCGCGATGAAAGTTAACGGCTGTTTATTCGTCGGAAACTCTGCGCGAAAGCGCTTGGAGTGAGAATATCTGCCAGCACTGGGGGGTTGGAAGAGCTATGTTTATGGCATATGACGCAGCCCGTAAAGGTGGTCAAAGGAGAGAGGCTCTGACTAATGCTTCACCGACCAAAGGGCGATAGCCCTGCCGAACAGAAGAAAAAATACGAAGCGCACAGGGCAGCAAACGGAGCTGTCAAGCAGCTCCGTGGGTGTAAGCAATACTTCACGGCATTCGTGATTGCGTTCGCGCTGCTCGAGGATAGACTCCGCGCATTAGACTTTGTTGCGAGGAAGCAAGGTATCGTTCCGCCCCCGAAGAATGTTCGTCAAGCTCCAAACTGGAAGGCAATTGTTCATCGGCTTCACAGCTCAGAGCTTCTTGAGTTAGTCCTGCGAGACGAGCTGATGGATCTTGCTGATATGCGTAACAAAGCGATTCACTCCGCGCACTACAACCTAGATCGTGTGAAGGACGCGCACATAGAGCGCGTCGTAAAAGCGCAGCGAACGATAGCAACGATCGTGAAGAAACTTTAATGACCCGCCTACGAGCCGCAACGCTGTTCGCCGCGACAATTTCTCTAGCGTCTTGTTCGCCATTTCCTGCGAGTGAATCAGTCTTCACTCTCTATCGAAACTCGATGCTCGACGATCCAACTCTCGACAAGTGAAGTCGGATTCATATCGCGACCTTCGATGCCGAAGATGGGCGAGACTACAATCAAGGCAACTGTGAGATCGCACGGCAGCTGTTTCAAAGTCAGGGTGGAGTGAAGACAAGGTTTTGGTGTGAGATGGGGCGGTATAAAAAATGATTGCGGCAAGATTCGAAAAACCCTTTTTATCAGATAGAAGGGAGCGTAGTAAGTGATGAACAGGCTAGGTAAGTTTTTTAACTTCGTTACAAAAGACTCTGTAGTAGGTCCAGTAGTTCTTGTCGCTGGAACATTGTTCTTTTGGGATGAGATCCCAACTTGGCTCAGCGTTGGAATTGTAGTCCTAGTTGGGCAATTTGTTTTTTGGGTGATTGCCTACCGACTAGGCGAAGAGAGGCGCGAGTTCTTTACCCGTCTTAACAAGGTATTTGATTCGGGAAGTGAAGACGCAAAACGGCAGTTCCATCAGAGAGAAACCGTAGCGGCTCTTGACGACATAGCGCGAGCAGCGGCATCTATTAAAGGTATTCTTTGGGTAATCGCAATTCTTTTGTTTTTACTACTAGCTCGCACTATTAACTAGCATCTAAATCGGCAGCAGGAGGATTCAGATGAGGCTAATTTCTTCTGGTCTGCTGGCTGCAGAATTAAGATAAGTCGATGCGCGAGTTCGTTACTTACACGAAAAAGTCTCAGGAGACTTATTTCAAGGAGTGTGGGGTGTGAGGTTCATTTCGAATGCGAATCTACTGAGGCTTTAAATGACAGCGCAAAACCATGAAGAGACCAGCGCAAGCGACTTTGAGAAACGCCTGCTCGAAATGGAAATTAGAGCCTCCAATTGGGTGAATTCTCAGCTGTCTTCCCTGAACGATGCTCAAAAAATCGAATATGACCGACGGTTGAGCATCGCGTACTCTCTTATTAAACCGTACCAACTGACAAAAAAAGAACTGGCATCAGCTCGAGCCGTCAGTAAATCGGTAGCAGATGGATTCGGGTACCTCTTTCTCGGTTTCATTCTTTTAATTTTCTTAAAATCAGTGGTTGAATGGCTATTTCCTGAACTTGATTGGCTTTCGTCACTTTCCACTAGCCCATGGATTGCTGCTGTTCTCGTGGTAGCTGTACTCGGAGCGCAAAAAGTTAGCATTGATGCAGAATCGGAGAGTAAACGCTGTGAGCAGTTTCGCATCTTATATCAGCAGAAGTGGATTGCACTGGGACTCGACTGGCGTTTACTACTTGAGTTAGCCGACTGGAGAGAGCGTGACGAAAATTATGATGAAGCAAAGGTGCGATGGGACGATCTTCGTGCTGCCAATGCACATAAAGTTTCGAAAGAAGAATTGAATTGGCGATTGCGCTGCGATTTATTGCGTCAATTCAATTTTGGCTTTCCCGAGTTTAAGGACTACGAGGAGAATCGCATTCCTGATTGGGACTCCCTCACAGCAGAAATCCCACCGACGGATAAGTCATGACGCGGGAACTTGCTTTTCTATTCATGGCGTTCAGCCTGTCAGGCTGCGAGCAACAGAGTAAATCGTCGTCCTTCGACAGGCGCGTGAAGTGCGACGAGCTAGTTCGTGAGAAGTTCAGACTGATCGAGTCAGGAGGCGGGTTTAGACCTGCGCGGCAAAGCCTGATCACCAGTAATGTCAATTTCAACGGCAGATGCTATGGGCTTATCGATAGGCAAGACGCCATTTCTGCGTCGTATAAGTTGATGATTGATGGTGTGTCTGGCGAGCATTTAGCGATGATTTCAAAATGGAGTAGTGGTGTAGTGATGACTGGGCGACGCAACAGCGCTGGCGCGTGGGAGATTAGTGACGAGAAGACCGTAGAAGCCGATATTGTGAACGGCATGAAGTCGACTTGGTGACTTTCACCGCCGCCTCCCACTGCTCGCCAACCACGAACTCATTCGATGCGCGCAATGAGCATTAGTTTCGAAGATATTTGTGCTGACAATCGCACGAATCGCGTATCCAGAGGTACATCGACATGGGATTCTTTAGACGCATGCTGGCGCTGTCACTAAAGGGAGTTGCCATCCTAATTGGCGTATTTGGCGTTTTATACACGATCGCTATTTCATTCAGCGTGGTGTACGACGCCGTAGGGCTAATCGGTACCGTTTTTGCGATGTTTCTGGCGCCGATAGTGTTTGTCTTAGTGCCGTGGTATTTCGTTTTCTCGCAGGGGATTTGGTTTCCTCTGATCATTACCTACGGGACAATCCCATTAGCTGGCGGTTTGTTCTATCTAGCCGAGTCGATAAAAGCTCCGCGTTGAATTGCTGTAAGAACATTTCTTATGAGTTACAAAACTACATTAGTCGCAATTTCGGTCGGTCTCGTCATCGGCAGTTTGCTCTGCGCGACGCTACTCATTAGCGGAAATCGTGTACTTGTCTATGAAAAAATCGTTAATCTTGGAGACTATTACCTAGTCGTTGACTATGGCGATTTAGGTAAAAGTGATCAGGGATCTCTTGTCTGTCGATATTTCACAGGAAGAAGCGTCTTGACACGGGTGTTTTGGCACTCTTCAGACAGCATATTTGGTAAGGATCAGTGTCCATTCATCTTGAAAGAGAATCAGTGAAAATTTTTTGTGTTGAGTCTAAAGATGCTTTACACCTTCCCCGATATCGCTGGTTACACGATTCTGTACAAGGGTCGGCGATACATCGCGCTCGCCGTCAGCAAAGAGCGCCCGTTAGATATCTACGGGGACAACGAGGATTTTGTCGTTTGGGACGGGTTGTATGATGCGGCGGTGTCAGTTGGGAAAATCCGTCCCGACGGCGTTATCGAGGGCGAGTTAGCGTTTAGTCATGTCACTATGGAAGTCGAGGACGCAAAGTCGATGCGCGACTTCGTTACTAACACGAAAAAGTCTCAGGAGACTTATTTCAAGGGGTGTGGGGTTTGAGTGTGATGAGAACGCCAAGAATTGCTCGCGCCGTTGCTCTCGCGCTGTTAGTCGCTATAGGTAGTGGCTGTGCTGAGCGTAAGCCGTCACCAGAAAAGCTGTTCGAGTTGCGCGCGAAGTGCGACAAGATGGTACGAGAAAAATTTGTTTTGATGGAGCCACGATTTTTTATTAATCCCCTGGTCCATAACTTTGTTTCGAGTAATCTCCGCTCGTACAGTGATTGTTATGGGAGTCTTGAACGCGTTGGAAAATTGGGCACATCCCGTGTCGTGATCGACGGCATTTCAGGCAAGGAGCTTGTGAGTATTTTTTCAACAGGTTCATTTGTAGCGGCGGGTATGGTTGATGAGAAGGGCAAGTGGAGCGTGGTCGAGGAAATGTCGGCGGCAAAGGCTATAGAAGGGTATATGGCTAGCGCCGATCACTCGACGAACTAGCGCAACTGACAATATGCGCGTCTCTCACCCCCATTTGCTCTTCCCCACCACCACCCACCCCTGCGCTCGCTTCAGCAGTTCCTTCCGCTGTCGGTCGGACATCCCTTCGACCTCGTAGATCTCAAGGTCTTTCACCGACCGCCTGAAGGTCTTATTGCTGCGTCGGCGTTCACTTTAGCACTAGAGTGACGATTGAGCATCGTTTCCCGCGCCAAGACTTGTCGAGTGTTTCGAGCAGCTCGAGTTTGTCCGTCATCGTCACTGCGTCCTTGTGATCGTAGAGTTCGTGGACGCTGCCATCGAAGGCTTTCTCAAGTTCCGCGAGTTTGTTGTTCTTGAACCATCGCGCAAGGCTCGCGCCGTTCATTGGTTTTATTTTTTTCATAAAAAACTCCTGATTGAAGTGTAGAGAGTCCTCAGGCAACTCTTGCTCTGAGCAGCTCAGCTGCTTGTGGGTCAGATTGCCCACCTGACAGCGAGTTCATCGGCGACCTTTTGATCGGTGAGAATCTGCTGCGCCACTTCACAGGCACCTAGACGGTAGATTCTGCCCTTTGAGAGGAATCAACATCCTGCATCCTCCGAAACGCCACTCCTTTCGCTTACCGCTGGTTTTTGTCTCAGGTGCGTAATTTGCGATGGCAACAAAACAGAGACCGCTGAAAACAACAACATCTGACGATCTACGCGCCGCTCCCAGCGCTCATCGGAGCGAGCGATTTTCCACTTGATTTGCGCTTCGCTTTGGGTTTTCTTGTTCTGGATTTCCGTTAGTCGGTCTCCCATAGTCACTTCTGCCTCGTGGGTATCGGATTGGGATCGTGAATATCAGCGGAATCAGCGGTCCCTTGGCTCTGCAAAGCGTCTCTCTTGGTCGCAACTCCCGAATCCCTAGAAACTCGTCCATTGGGTATCGCTCCTGCCTCATGCGTAGCGGACTCGGTTGGTCGTTTCATTCCGATGATGATCAACCCTGAGCCGAATATCTGTTGCGCTTCCGCTTCGGTCATGCGTCTCACTGGCATTAAACGCACTCCTCTTCGTCTTCTGAATGAGGCTTCGGATACTTAAGGCTGATCGCTTCGGCGATGTACGCGCCGAATTCAGGGTAAAACTCTGAGGTTGCCACAACGAAGTCCTGAGCTTCCTCTTCAGTGTCGAAACTCTCAGGATCGCACCAATGATCCATCCTGCTGACCTGAACAACAAAAGCGCCAAAGTCTTTCATGGTCAGTGGCTGATCAACGACGATCGTCGTCGGTTCACCCAACAATCCGTTCGGATACTGATCCATGTACTCATCGACGATACGGTACACAAAGCCATCCTCTGTCCTGCGCAATCGCACGCTGATGACATCGGCAGTTACTGATCGCAGAGACAGACGCGCCACTTCGAGCTCGCCTTCCTCGAAATCAGGAAGATACTCGCCGCCCATGAAGCTCGGATGAATTGCCGCTCTCGCGCGGCGATCCTCGGCACTGAGAGATGTCTGAGTGAAGAACGGATCAAGTTCATTCAATCGGTTTTGATCAATCGCTGCCGTCAGCGACTCCCGTCTTTGAGTCCCCTTTACGCGAGAGAGCAACAATTTCTCTGCGGTCAGAGGAAACAGGCGACTTGAGGGTCTGAAAGAAAGGTCGACGCCTTTCACATCTACATGAATAAACATCTGCGGCTCCTGTGTTGGAAATGAACCGCATCACGAGTCAGGCTCGTTACATAAGTTGCTGATTTTTTGGCTCGTTTACTTGCCTGAATCAGCCACATCCCGCTTTTGGCGGCGACCACCTTGCCCGAGTAGGCAGGTTGGCGAGGACCGAAGTCCTGTCTCTTGATGCGAGAAAGAGTATACTTACTTATAGCGAACGGAGACAAGCTCTTCGAATCATTGGTAGTTGCTATGCCTAAAGCACCACCCCCAACGATCCTCTCCGACGACCTGCTCACAGGACAGCCTGCTCCTGAACTGCCGAAGGGGTGGGTGCGCCCGACACTCAATGACTGAGTTGTCATTGACCTCCATTCAGTTGCGCGGCAGATCGATTACCGATAAGGAATCGAGCGCAGAAAGCGCAGAAATTAAACGAAGAAAGTCGCTGGCGATGGCGGCGATGGCGATAAGCGGATCCAAGCCGATAGGAACATGTATGTTTTACAAGTGGAAGTATGACAAGGTGATAGCCACAGTCTTGTTAAACGCGGGTTTTCCCCGAAATGAGTTTTCAAGATATTGGTCAGTGGAATTAACCAACGCCTACTGCAATCAATTAAAGCCATTAGGTACATCCCCGCATATGGCGGCATATATCAGCATGGCTAAGCATTTTGCAAAGTCGGAGGGGTATGCCGCGGATGTACGGAAGAAAGTATTCGATGCGATCATCACCGTGTGTATGCATGATAAGGACATAGACAGTGCGCAAGTGATCAGGACAATTCTCGAACATCGCCCTTCGGGTGAATGACGGATCGATCTGTCGATTGTTCGTTCAATGTAGCTTGGGAGTTTGGTGCTGTTGCCCTAACCCCTAGGTGAGAAAATAGTCTCCCGCCCGATGGATAAGCGAAGCGTGGAATAGCCAGCGTTTTTAGAAACCACGATTTCAGCTCCATTTGCTCTTCCCAATCACGATCCACGAGTGAGGCTCGTTGAGCAACCCGTTCCGCTGTTGCTCTGACAGAGCATCGAGTTCGTAGACCTCGAGGTCCTTCATCGAGCGCCTGAAGGTGTCGAGCAGCTGCTTCGCTTTGTGCGGGGGCAGCGGCTTCTGATTCATATTGCCCACCTGACGGCGAGTTCATCGGCGACCTTTTGATCGGTGAGAATCTGCTGCGCCACTTCTGTAGCGCCTAGGCGGTAGATTCTGCCCTTTGACACACCAACTCGGTCAGCGGCTTCGCCAATCAAGCGGTCCATATCCGCAGTGATGCGCAGCGAGGTGGTGATGTTCTTGATGGTGGGATTTGCTCTTGGCATATTGAGTAGACCTCATTGGTGTGAAGGATTAGTGCGAGAGTATTTAGTCAGCAGTTCGCTCTGAAGCAGGATCATTCGGGCAAGGATCGATTGCCGAACCGACTCAGAGTCGCCGAAAGAGTTGCTTGGTCGGTTGAAGCCGAAAGAAGAACCGAGGGGACTGTTTTTTCATTGTTATTCTTCGAGTCCTGTTAGGTAGTTGGTATTGCTAGAGTATTTAGTGTTCCTTCGGTTTACATCGGCGGGTGAGGTTTCAGCCTTTCGACTGACGGCGATTAGTACTCACTGTTGAGTCGTCGCATTCGCTCCGACTCAAACTCGCTACGCTCGTGATTGCTATTGGGAATCAGATAACGGAATAGGTGATCAGTAGAAGAACTGAATCAGATATCTGAATAAACTTAAGATTATTGAAACAAGTTACTTACTGACAGTCGCTGAATCGTAGGCACACTTTGCCCTGGCAGGAACAAAGTGCGACTCTTGAGGTTCTGACATATAGCCTCATCGTGAGTTATCTGACTAGAGAAACCTGTTCGGTTAAGAAACAGGATCAGGCGGTTACGCTGTACCTTTTACTCTCCGCTTTGCTTCGCTCCCCGAGGGTTACTCAGGGCAGTCTTCGCAACGGCAGTCTCCTGAAGCCAATCAGACGACAACAGGAGACTCGTGGGTCATAGGGCATACATTCCCCACATCATTCGGAAAGGAGTGCTCCATCTAGGATGTGCCCGTGCCTTGGGTATCTCGCTCGGAGTCCTGACGCTTTCGGCTACTATCTCAACGACGGTAGGCAATCAGGAGGCGGAGGGGCTTTTTGCCCTCCCTTCAGGTTTATATAGGCGCTGCGAAGGCGTTTCTGACCCGAAACCGATAAATATTTTCAATGAAAAACGGTTTTTCGATACGGCGCGTAAATCAGGGCTGCGGCATCGGCTTGGGAAGTTTGTTTGCGAAAAAACTTTTCCGCCAAGACCAAGGTGACGGGGCAGGTTCGGCAACACAAGAAATCAAATTCCAGAGAAGTGATGCGATTGGTTGCTAGTGAAGTCGCTTTGATTCCGATATCGGCTCAAAGTCTCGAAAAAAAACCAGCCAACTATGAAAGTTGGCTGGCTTGAGTGTTTTCGAGATTAATCTAGTTGAGGTTAGGCTTTATCGTCGGACTATCCTTCTTGTAAAACCTCACCGCACTCTGCTGAAATCATGTCCATTTCAGATCCGTTAGGCTCTCGATTGTTGTCTGATTGATGCTCGAGCACTCTTTGTTTCATGCACTGTTCAAAAAGTTCTTCGGGGGTTGGTTCTGACTCTTCGGGGGTTGGTCCCGACACGGATTTGGCGGTGTCTGCAGTCTGTGACGCATTGCTCGAGGCTGTGCTGTCGGAGGCATCGCTTTTGGTGTCGTCCGTCGCTGGTGTCTTTGAGTCCTCAATCGCTGGGGCATCACTTGGTGTTTCTGTCGTGCTGGAGGTGGGGTTATTTCCAGAGGAGCATCCCCACATTGCAGCAAAGGCAAGAGAAAATAATATTTTTTTAAACATCAGGGTCTCCTATGTATTGGTGAGTTTGATTTATTTTTCTATGTTATCAATACGACTTTAAATTGGCACGGAAAGAGACGGTAACGAGTTTCAGCGCAGCCTTGCCCGATCTCAGGCGTCAGTCTAGTACAGAAGTAACCTTCTGCTAAGTATAAAATTACCTTTGTTGCCCGTTTCCTTAGTCGTTCCAAAAGGGTTCCAAAACCCTCCGTATACCCTCGCTCACCTAACCCCTCAAGCCGCCAATAGCCCCTTGGATTTGAGCGTATGAAAGGCTGTTCCAACCCCACAGCGCAGGGTCTGACTGATCTTCTTGGGCGTCATCCCCTTCTTGTAGAGTTCCACGATGGCGGCTCGGGTCGAGTCAGTCACGCTACTTGGGCGACCGAGTTTCTTCCCCTCCCTACGAGCACGATCCACTCCCGCTCGGATCCGCTCTCGGATCAGGTCTGAAAGCGCCTTGGCTTTAATCTAGGAGATATTTCTGCTAAAACGATCCTCGTCGGATGTGAAAAAAATCGAACTACTCGGAGGGAACTTTATGATGACCAGAGTGGAGTTAATGTTTCTTCACCTCTTCCGCAAGACAGTCATCGCGACCGCAGGACTTGCTTTGTTGGTCTCTGCGTGCGGAATCATCTATTGGGCGTATGCGAAGTACTCCCCTAATCCCGCCTCATACGCAGATCGCGTAAGCGAGTTTCGGGAGAGGCTATCGGTATCCGAGTTGGTGCGCGCACACTTTTCCGCAGACACCACATTAGTGCGTGAAGTGAAAACGGTGTTCCCGTTACCGAAAAATTATGTTGTGACGCCAAGTTGGAATAGTCCGTTCAAGGAAAGCTACCAAGACAGCTACAATGTTTATTTAACCGCGATGTTCGATGTTAGCTACAATCGACCACGCCTATTTGGGCAATTGGTAAATCGGCAACGGGTTGAATTCAATAGCGAGATTACTGACGAGACGGCTTCAGATGAGAAGAATTTTTGGGTTTTTTTCGGCTCATTGTTCGTGGCGTATGTTGATGAACTCGAAAAGGCGACACCAAAGCTCGTGGAGTTAAAGAAGTCAGGAGATTACGCAAGCTCGTTCAAGAAGTTAGAAGAAGACGACTACGATCGCGCGATGACTTGGTTCTTTTCGGAGTTTGCGGCAGCTGTAGAGGAAGTAGACCAAGAGTTTTTAGAACGCGAAGTGCTTCGATTGAAGTCGAGTCTTGGGTTAATCGTAGCTGCTAGTGCGTTCGCCTATTTCATATTGGTGATGTTCTTCTTCCTCGCCGCATCAGCAGAGATTCATATTCGCCGAATCTCAGATACATTGGATTCAAGTAAAGGCGCAGAGTAGCAAAGCTCAACTGGAGGTCGGAGTATCGCTCCGACCTCCACTCGGTCGAGTCAATCGGACTCGGTGGGTTGCTTGGTGTGGTAGGGGAACTGAGGGCGTCGAAAAAATACCTCAGTTGTTGGCTGATTCGCCGTTTTTGTTGGTGCTCGGGGTCACGGCGGCTTCTTATACGGCGCTGATTCTTCTTTCAAAAGACATTGAGAGCGAAGCCAGACTCGATCGTGAGTTGGAGGACTTTCGAAAAAGGGAGGATGGTGGTTGATTTCTATCTTGCGTCTATCGGGGGTTCCAAACGGGTTCCGCAATCCGCCCTATAGCCTCGCTCACCTAACCCCTCAAGCCGCCAATAGACCTCGAGACTTCAGCGTGTGGAAGGCGGTTCCGACCCCACAGCGGAGGGTCTGACTGATCTTCTTGGGCGACATCCCCTTTTTGTAGAGTTCCACGATGGCGGCTCGGGTCGAGTCAGTCACGCTACTTGGGCGACCGAGTTTCTTCCCCTCCCTACGAGCACGATCCACTCCCGCTCGGATCCGCTCCCGAATCAGGTCGCGCTCGAACTCAGCAAACGACGAGAACACGCCGAACATCAGTTTCCCTGACGGGGTGGTGGTGTCGATGGCTTGTTGGTGGAAGTAGATTTGGACGCCTTGGGCGTGAAGGTCGTTCACGGTGGTGATCAGGTGCTGAAGGGAGCGTCCGAGGCGGTCGATGCTCCAAACGGCGATTAGATCGAACTCACGGCGACTGGCGGACTTCAGGAGGGCGTCGAGAGCGGGTCGCTCGTCGCGCCCCTTGGAGCCTGAGATGCCGTCGTCGCGGAAGGTTCGCACGATGTTCCACCCCCGAGCAGCGGCGACCCGTTCGAGTTCGTGGAGTTGGTTGTCAGCGGTTTGGTGAGCGGTGGAAACCCGAAGGTAGAGGGCGGTACGCATAGGACCTCAGTAGGCTGTATATATGAACAGCTAGTCTACCCGCACTAAATGGGAAAAATACCAGGTTTCTCATATAAAACAGAAGGTTGCGATGCTACCTGTCTTCGCTCGAAAACCCATCAGATGCCGCCTTGGAGCGCTCCCTGCCGCGCCTAGGAGGCGGAGCGTCTCGCCCCTCTACCCACGAGTGCAGCTTCCTGCGGGCTTGCTCCGTCGTTAGGTGCGCTCCATAGAACTTCTCGATTACCGCTTGGGAAGTACGGGCATTCTTGGCAAGCCCGATGGAGTCGACCTCGCTATTCATTAGGCGGTACATGATGGCGGTATGGCGCAGGCTGTAGAGCGTGAACCGTTTGCCTGTCTTCTTGTCGAGCCCGCTTTCCTCGATCAGATACCCGAAAACACGCCCAAGCGTGACCATCGCCGTCTCTCGGTTCTGAAACTGCGGCATGAATACATAGTCGTCAGGGGCGAGGTATGCCGATGGCGTAAGTTTCGCGGTGAAATCATCTTTCCTCAATTTACGCAGATCATCGTAGTAGCCAACTGCGGATGGCATGGTTTGCACCTCGAGCGCAGTGGTCTTTGTGGCGGGGTGCCGTAGCGTCAGCCACTCCGTCGTCTCGCTGGTCTTCGGGTTGATCTCCTGACGGCGCACCACATGTTGATGTTTGAGAACGCGCAGATCTGAGGGGCGAATAAACGAGTTCACCATGAAGTTGACGAGGTGCTTGAACTCGAGAGTTATGCGGATGCCGCGAAACTCCGAACCTTGTTTACTGAGCCGAACGATTGTCTTCGACAGCTGCGTGTACTCACCTTTCGTGAAGTAGTCGCGCTTCTGCTGCGTGATCAGTTTGTCGCCGATTTTCGGGAAGAGCGGCAGCGCATCTATAACGCCAAGTTCGACACCGTGTTTAAAAACCTTGCGGATCACATTGAGGTAGTGCTTCTTGGTCTGAGGTGCGCGCTTTCTCTCCCGTAGAGCGATCATGATGTCGTTCAGGTCGTGGTGGGAAATTTCGCCGAGTAGTTTATTGCCGAGAAACTTGTAGACGAAGTTCTCGAGTTGGCTGCGCTCTTTGCGATACAGGCTCGCTTTTTGGGTTGCCTCGTCGCGCGAAAGCAGAGATTCGGCAACGGATTTAAAAGTCTTTGGGTTGAGCGGTCGCTCGCCCTTGGGGTCTGCGAGATCCTGAATGAAGAGATCTCTTGCGAGCGCGAATGCGACCCGTTTGTCCGTGTTCTTGGATGAGCGGATCACATACCGTTTGGCTTTCGAGTAGAAACGAATCCACCAGAACGGGGAGGCGGGGATTTTGTAGACGACCACATGGGAGGGGAGGCGTGGTACGGGGGATTTTGTGGACTGTATGGGGTTCGCTCGCGCCACGGTCAGCCTCCCAAGAACGGCGGGACTACTTTAGTACTAGTTTAGTACTTCTGCCATATAACCGCATAAAAATAGTGTTTTAGGGGACTGAAAAGGGGCTCATAATCCCTTGGTCCTTGGTTCGAATCCAAGCGGGCCCAGTCTTGTGAATATCTCTATTTCGACCGGGATGTCCGAGGGCTCACCCTGGCCATCGGAAAGCGGGAGGGCGTGGCGTTGCTGCACGCTGGCCGCGCCGCCGGCCTGCGCGCTCAGAAACGCTGCGACCTAAGTGGGTTCGTCGGCGATCGCAAACTCAAGACCGTCGGATCGTGGTCAGAAGTATCGACTGGTCTCCCTTGATTGGGATGCGGGTCGGGCAGCATCCATCGCAATGACTCGTCTCGGCAGAGCAGCGTCGATGTCGCGCGTAGCGGGGCTTACGGCATCAGACTCGCGTTGACCCGCCGTTGCAGTTCAAGGCGCGGTACATCGACGAGATCTCGCTTGATACGAGCGGTGATTTTCTTGGCCGCAGTCTTTGGCAGATGCTCATCGACCATCGACATCAAACGCGGCGTCATGATGAGTACGATTCCATTCGTATCGGAATCCCGTGCAGCAGCCGAAGCGATCTTCGCCACCATACGGGCAAATTGGTCGGCCGCATGTTGTTTGAGGGTGGTGCGCCCTTCGAGCGCCGTACGTCGACCCGCCGCGCGTGACATCGCGCGGCCTGGCTTGTCAGCGCCCCCATCGCGTTCGTGTTTGATCGCGAACGGGTTGGCAAACGTCGCGATCTTCTCGAGCTTCGCGCGGGCTTTGGCCATCGAATAGATGTGCAAATGCACGGTATCAGACACCATCACTGTGATCGACATATAAAAACTCCTGTTGAGCTCTTAGAAAAACACCGCGGCACAGATCTCTCGCTCACGCCCCGTGCGGCCTCCCGAAGGAGCCCGATATTCCGTTCTTCTGCAACTCGCTTCTTCATGTCCAGTTTTCTCACCGGAATCAGAACCTAAAATTATCCGTAAGTCGAAAGAGGGTGCGGAATAAAAATTTAAACAATATGCCTATTGTCTAATGGGAAGTAGGTTCAGCAATGTGTGTCGCCGCACAATAAACGACAATATATTGCGGACGGTGGGGTTAGGTGCGATTCTGAAACCTAATCAGACCAAGAAATCGTGAGGCTCGTTGGGTTCCCGCGGGTTTTTCTGTTTCAGGACGAGTAATAGATGCTAGAGCTCCGAAACACGTATTTCGCTGCACTGCCTGCTGCGATCCAGAAGGAACTGAAGGGGAGCTTATCTTTAAAAGAATTTTATCCAGGCGATCCGCTGCCGCTTAATACAGGCGGAGGAGTCCTATACCTGCCGATAACCTGTGTCGCGGTGATTTGCATTCGAGCGAATGGGTGTCCCAGCACGTTTCTGCGTTTTTCAGGGCACAGTTCTTTCATCGGGACGGCGAGAGTCTTAAGCACCAGTAAAGTGAAATTTGAAGCGGTAGTTTGCTGTGGCGGATATGCGCTGGTCATGCCGGCCAAAGCGCTCACGCAGTATCTGGACGATAAGAGGCTGTCGTCAGAATGGAACTCTAGATACCTCTCGCTTTTCCTCGAAGTAGTGTCGGTTTCTGCGTACTGCGCGCAGTCTCATGACAGCTCGCAGCGAGTTGCGAGGCTGTTGCTCGAGGCATTCGACAACCTTCCGGGTGGATCGGAAGTGGCGCTGACGCATAGCAAGTTAGCCGATCTAGTCGGCGTCAGACGTGAAACCGTAAGTTTGGATCTGGTCAAGTGGGCCCGGAAGGGGATCATCAGTACGAAGAAAGGATCGATAAAGATCGATCAGAGAGATCGCCTGCGAGAGATTTCCTGTGATTGTTACGGTCATTCAAGCGAGGCGCGGTTGTCCGCCCTCGAGTTGTGGAAGGCGATTCCGTGGAAAGTGTCTTGATTTGTCTTCGATGGCGCATCACCGGGCGCTTCTGATTGTCCGAA
>Ga0315906_10003858_pt1 | contig 19620 bp, 18 predicted proteins | sample LakEriMetagenome_4_FD_203526 | JGI IMG/M metagenome (GOLD analysis project Ga0315906, IMG submission 203526) | Freshwater fungal communities from buoy surface, Lake Erie, Ohio, United States - Buoy 2 MA122 | ecosystem: Environmental > Aquatic > Freshwater > Lake > Lake biofilm | place: USA... | reverse complement strand
CGCTCGGCGACCCGGGCGACGCTGCGCGTTCCCGGACTGCGCCACACCCCCGCCGTGTCGATTGCCCGCCGGCAGCCTGCGCGCGCGGTGTCTTGCGCGGCGCGGCCCGCCCACCCTCGCCCGCTCCCCTACGAGCGCCACCGCCCCGAGCAGACCACGCTGTACCGTCTGGTGCAGCAGCACGCGGCCCACTTCATCGCCCATACCGAGGCCAGCACCGGGGCCGCGCTGCCGCGGTTCGTCAAAGACGAGTTCGACGCCTTCCTCGAGTGCGGCATCCTGGCGCATGGCTTCCTGCGCCTGCGCTGCGGCGACTGCGGCCACGACAAGCTGCTGGCGTTCAGCTGCAAGCGGCGAGGGTTCTGCCCCTCGTGCGGCGCGCGGCGCATGTCGCAGACGGCAGCGCACCTGGTCGACCACGTCATCCCGCACGTGCCGGTGCGCCAGTGGGTGCTGTCGCTGCCGATCCCGCTGCGCGTGCTGCTGGCCGCGCAGCCCGAGCTGGTCACGCCGGTGCTGCAGGTGGTGCAGCGTTTGGTCACGCGGCATCTGCTGGACGCTGCCGGACTCAAGGCCGATGAAGGCCAGGGTGGCGCCGTCACGCTGATCCAGCGCTTTGGCTCAGCGGCCAACCTCAACATCCACCTGCACTGTTTGGTGCTGGACGGGGTGTACCGCCGCGCCGCCGATGGCTCGCCGGCCTTCATCGAGGCGGCTTCGCCCACCGACGACGAGCTGCACGCGCTGCTGCAGTCCGTGATCGAGCGGCTGATGAAGCTGCTCACGCGCCGGGGCGTGCTGATCGAGGACATGGGCCAGACCTACCTGGCCGAGCCGGATGCCGACGGCGAGGAGGCGCGCACGCTGCGGCCGCTGCAGGCCGCGGCCATCACCTACCGCATCGCCTTCGGCCCCCGCGCCGGGCAGAAGGTGCTGACGCTCAGGGGCGCGATGCCGCGCCAGGACTGGGCGCGCCAGCCGCTGTGCGCCGACATCGACGGGTTCAGCCTGCACGCGGCGGTGCGGGTGCAAGCCCACGACCGCAAGCGGCTGGAGCAGTTGTGCCGCTACATCACGCGGCCGGCGCTCGCCGACGAACGGGTGCAGCTCAACGCCGCCGGGCAGGTCGAGCTCAAGCTCAAGGCACCCTGGCGCGACGGCACGACGCACCTGGTCATGAGCCCGCTGGAGTTCATGCAGCGGCTGGCGGCACTGGTGCCGCGGCCGAGGCTGCACCTCATCCGGTTCCACGGCGTTCTGGCCCCGAACGCGAAGCTGCGGCCACTGGTGGTGCCGCAGGGACCTGAGGTGCAAGAGCAGACCACCGAAGTCGCAGCTGCCGACGAATGCGAGACCGAGACGGTTCACAGCCGGCCGCACCGCATCAGCTGGGCCCGGCTGCTCAAGCGGGTGTTCGACATCGACATGCACACCTGCCCGAACTGCGGCGGCGGGGAGCTCAAGATCATCGCGGCCATCCTCGAGCGGCCGGTGATCGCGAAGATCCTCACCCATCTCGGGCTGGATCCGCAGCCACCGCCTCGGGGGCGGGCGCGCGAGGTGGTGCAGGGCTGAAGCCGCCCCGCCTGAACACCGTCTGGCCCGTGCCGGCCTTGATCGACACCGCTTCCGCAGACCTGAGCGTCGCCTGCGGCCGGGCGATGCTGCGCGCCCGGTGGGCGCGGCGTAGCCGGATGAGGGTCAACCCTGGGGCTGAGGCGGCCGATCAAGGCCAGACGAGACCCAGGGGGAGCGGCGAGACGGTCCGAATGGGCGCCGCTGCCACGATCCGCCACGATCTCACTGCCGCAGTCGGCCCTTCTTGGCTGGCCTCGGTCTGGTCGTCGGGCTTCAGGGGGCGTTTGAACTTCCTATGTGCCAAGCTGTACGAGCACACCAGCGTCGTGATCACGACTAATCTGGACTTCGCGGAGTGGTCGACCGTCCACCACCTGCGGCTCAGCCGGCTCATCGCCGCTGCCATGGCGCGCCGCCAGCGCCTTGTATCTTGACTCACCCATCGGGTGAGTGTGCCAACCCGCCCCATCTCCGCGCCAGTGCCGGCGATCCGGGGGATCAGGGGCTACGAACTGCTGGTTCCAGGGTCATCGCTCAGGTCCGCTCGTACGCTTCGCCGCGTCGTCACAGTCCTGTGCACTCGATCGGCCCGGTGCGTCGCGTTGTGCAGACGTTCCCTAGCCGATCCGGCTCAGGGCTTCCCGGGCGGCGGCCTGTCCCGCCAGCAGGGCGCCTTCGATCTGCCCGGGCATGTGCACTGAGGTCTCCGCGCCGGCCCAGAAGATTCGGCTTTCGTGGCCGCGCAGGTATGCACCAACCTGTGACCAGACGCCTGGCGGCGGGGCGGCGACGCAACCACGGCTGTAGGGCTCGAGGAGCCAGTAGTGATCTTCGTAGGCCAGCGGCTGCAGCGCGCGCGGCCCGAAGAACCTGGCCATCCGCCGGCAGATGAGCTCCTTGCGGGTGGCGGAGTCTTGCGACGACAGGCGCACCGATTCGGACGCGCTGAAGAATCCAGTCATCACGCCCCGCGTCTTCGAGGTCGACCCGTCGAAGGCGATGAGACCTGGACCGATCACGCTTCCGGAGTAGCCAGCGTCGCGCCAGAACGGCGCGTCGTACACGATCTGGAACTTGAGGTCGCTCGACGTGAGATACCGACGTTGCAGGATCGTGCGTCCGGCAGACAGGTCGGGTTCGAAACGAATGTGGTCCGCGACCGCGGGAGGCAGCGCCACCACGACCGCGCCCGCCGACCAGGTCGTTCCGTCTGCGGCGGCGACTTCGACGCCAGCGGCTGTCTGCGCGACACGGGTGACCGGACGGCCCATCAGCAAGTGGGGCGACAGCGAGTCCGCCATCCGTTCCGCGAGCAGGGATGCGCCTTCCGGGAAGACTTCGCTGTCGTGCTGCTCCGCGCCTAGACCCATCAGGGACAGGAAGCCGCCGTTGGCCTTGGCGTAGAAGAGGGCGTGCAGCATCGACACCTGGTCCGGGACGCCAATGAAGCCCTCGCATACGGCGTGGACCAGTGGCCGGGCCTTTTCAGGCATTCGCGCTTCACAGTACGAGGCCACCGTCATCGTGTCGAGCCGTCGCGCCTCGTCGGAGGCCCCCGGAGCATGCACGTCGATCGTTTCGGCCAATTCATCAAGCTCCGAGACGACCAGCCCGAGGGCGCTGCGGTCGAACGGAGGCTGGTCCGATATGTTGGCCGGCTCCGCGCTCCCGTTCGGAAGGTCGTAGTGGAGGTCGACACCGCCGCGGGGCCGATCCTGCGTGGCCACGCCAAAGGTGCGCGCCAGTTCCTTGACCTGCATCTGTCCGGGGCCGACCCACTGCGCCCCGAGCTCGACGATGGTGCCGCCCACGGAACGCGACATGACGCGTCCTCCCACGCGGTCCCGCGCTTCGAGCGCAAGCACCCGGGCGCCCTCTTCGACGGCCCGACGTGCGGCGGCCAGGCCCGAGAAGCCGCATCCGATGACGATGACATCCAGCCTACTGCTCACCACGCTCACCTCTCGAAGTTTGATTCCGATTCCAAGTCGCCCAGGCTTCACGTACGAGGACTGCCGGTCGACGACCGCGGGAAGACCCTAGGTTGTTTTTTATGCAGATGCTCAATAATAAACGAACTGTACCACCGAGCCCCTTCTCCTCGCAAGTTGCCATCGGACTTCCGCAGTGTCGAGTCGCCATCCCCCCTTCTCGCCCGTTCCAGACCCGTCGGAGTGCGTGACGCCTCCGCTCACACGCGAGGAACTGCATCGCATCGCCGAGCCGATCGAGGTGGCGCGCACGCTGCCCCCGCGTGCCTTCACCGACGAGATCTTCTTCGAGGCGGAGCGCCGTCGGGTGTTCGGAGCGGGGTGGATGGCGCTCGCGTTCGCCGCCGACACCCCACAGCCCGGCGATGCGATGCCGATCGACGCGCTGGGCACGCCTTTACTCGTCGTACGGCAACTCGACGGAAGCATCGCGGTGCTCCACAACCTCTCGCCTTACGACGCTTGTCCGGTTCTGATCGATCCCGTCCGCGGCGCAGCTGAGCTCGTGTCGGCGTACCACGGCTGGCGCTTCGAGCTGAGCGGCCGTCTGCTTGCAGCACCGTTCTGGAACGGCCGCCCCGATGCCACTGCCCGCGATGTCGCGCTGGGCCGCAAAAACCTGGTCCGGATCCGCAGCGCCGTCTGGTGCGGCGTCGTCTTCGTCGACCTCGGCGGCAACGCACCACCCTTCGACATCTACATCCGGCCGCTCCGCCAGCGCGTGCCGGATCTCGCAGAGGACGCCCTGGCGGCTGCAACGGGGCCGATGGAATCCGTCGACACGGCCGCCAACTGGAAGACCCTGTTCGAGAACACGTGCATCAACGTCTACCACGAGGGCTTCGTCCACCGCCTTTACAAGGCCGCGGCCGATGTGCCCCGCGTGGATGCCCAGGGACGCAAGACCTTCGAGGAGATCTGCGACGACGGCCTGTACGGACTGGGCTTCGGGGCCGAGGCGGCCCTGGCGGCCTACGGTGACTCGGGCCTGCCCTTGCTGCCGTGGCGCAATGCATCGGGCCGCCAGGGCTGCCTGATCGTCTCGCTCTACCCGAGCCTGCACTTCACGGTGATGCGCGACCACATCGTGGTCACCATCGCACTGCCGCTCGGGCCGCACGCCACCCGCAGCCGCACCTGGACGCTGTTCGCCGAGGCCGCTTGCAGCGACGAGTACGAGATGCCGCGCCTGCTCGTCACGCAAGCCATGGTCGCCGCGGGAAGCGAGGACGCGCGCATCTGCGAGGCGATCCAGTCCGCCCGGCGCTCGCTGCTGGCCGAGCCGAGCCCCTACTGCCCCTTCTGGGATCGCATGCACCACGACTTCACGCAACGCGTGGCGCAGGCTTACGCACGTGCCCTTCGCCACCAGGACGCTTGACTCCCATGACAACGACCGTACAGACTGAACGAGGCCGGTTCTGCTACGCTTGGCACGGTCCGCGCGACCGGCCCCCCATCGTCGCCATCGGCGGGCTGACCGACCAGCTCGACCACTGGCCCGAGGCGTGGGCCCCGGCCTTCGCGGCGCAGGGGCATCCGCTGCTGGTCTTCGACGCCCGCGACACCGGGCTCAGCGACCACCTCGATCATCTGAGCCTGCCCAGCGCCAAGGAACTGGCCCTGATCGCGCTGGGCCTGCCCTCGAAGCACAAGGCGCTGTACACCCTCGGTGACATGGCCGAGGACGTTCGCGCCATCACGCACAGCTTGGAGGTGCCGAGCTTCCACGTCATCGGCTACTCGATGGGCGGACAAGTCGCGCAGGCCCTCGCGCTGGCCCACCCGCAAGCCGTCCTGTCGATGACGCTCCTCTTCAGCACGAGCGGCGTCGAGTCCTTGCCGCTGCCGCCGCCCAGTCTCTTTGCTGCGCTGCTCGGGTGCTGCAGCCGGGCCGCGGACGAGGCCAGGGCCGTGGGCGATCTCTTGAAGCTGCTTCGACTGACACGCAGCCCGGTGTTCGGCCAACCCGAGAACGAGCTCGAGCAGACGGCTCGGGCATCGGTCCGGCGCGCCTACCGGCCAGAGGGTGTCGCGCGCCACCTGCATGCCGTTCTCACGTCGGAACCCGTTGCGCCACGCCTGGGGGCCGTCGGGTGTCCCACTCTCGTACTGCAGGGCGGCGAGGATCCCTTCTTTTCTGCGGCGCACGGTGCAGACCTGGCCCGCCGGATCCCAGGCGCGCGGCTCGAGTCGATCCCTGACGCCGGCCATGCCCTGGAACCCGCCATCGCTCAGGCACTGGCCGACGCCGTGCTGCGGAACGTCTCACTGAAGCCGAGGTGACCGAATGCCCAAGATCGTCGATCACGACGAGGTCCGCCTCAAGCTGGCGGCTGCAACCCAGAGAGTCATCGCGCGGGTCGGCGCGCATGGCGCCACTTTGCGCGCCGTGGCCAAGGAGGCCGGCGTCAGCCCCGCCTTGCCGATGCACTACTTCGACAGCGTCGAGGAGATCGTGGCCTTCGCGTTCACCACCGGGGCGAACGAAGAGGTCGCCGCGCTGCACGCCTTGGTGACTCAGGGCGGACGGGACGCGGCAGCGCGAATGTCAGCCTTGATCCACCACCTGGTGGGCGACGGCTCCAAGGCACAGAACGAGCAGGTGCTCCAGCTGCTTCACTTCATGGCGTACAGCCACGAGCGCGCTGATCTGTCTGCCTTGCACGCGCAGTGGTACGAGCGCTGCCTCGACCTGATCGCGCCGCTGATCGCCGAGCACTTGGCCGCGAGACCCAGGACCCAGTCCGAGCCGCTGGCGAGTCCCCGCGTAGAGGCCTCGATCCTGCTGGCCATGAGCGACGGTTGCGGCCTGCAGCGCCTGTCCTCCGAGCGCAACGCGCAGGCGAGACAGCGAGCGTGCGCAGACCTCCTCCGGCAGCGATATGGCCTCACGAGCGCCGACGCCGCCGACCCGGGCACCGCATCCCGGAGCTCGGCGACACGTCGACCGTCGGCCAAGGGTCGCGCGCCTCGGAGGCCGTCGTGAAGTTGCCAGCCGCCCCCTCGGAGGTTGGCGCCACGACCGTGTCGGGCAGCCAGCGGGTGCTCGGCGGACCGGGCATCGTGTTCGTCGTGCTCCTGGTCGGCATCGCGATGGGCCAGCTCGGCGGCATCCTGGCGCCGGCGCTCGTCGACGAATGGCGCGCGACCAAGGCGGCGGGGGGCGTAGGCATGAGCGAAGCCGATGCCGGCTTGACGACGAGCCTGGAGATACTCTGCGTGGCACTGGGCGTAGGCGTCTTCTCGATCCAGCCCCTGAGGCTGGGGAAGCGACTGCTGATCGCGTTGGCCGCGACATCGGCCGGCTTGTACGCACTGGCCGCTTCCGCCGCCGCCCCTGAAGCGATCATTCCACTGCGTGCCACGGCCGGACTGCTCTCCGGGCTGGTGCTCGGGCGAATCTCCACCCTGTTGCCCTTGGCGGTGGAACCGCAGCGAATGGCCGGCGCGTTGACCATCGGCGTGACGCTGATCGGTATGCCAGTGTTCCTGCTGTCGCAGTGGGTGCTGGGTGAGTTCGGCCCGGGTGCAGTCGCCTTGGTGCATGCGGCCACGCTGGCGTGCATGACAGCGGCCCTGGCGCTCTTGCCCGTCCCCGAACCGGCGGCGGTCGTGGCCAGGAGCTGGGGCCTGCGCAAGCCGCCGGTCATCGACCTGCGGATCATCGCGGCGCTGTTCGCGGTCGGCCTGGCCGACTCGATGCTCTACCCCTTCCTCAGTCTCTACGGACAGCCGCTGGGTGTGACGGGGCAGAGCCTTCTGCAGTTGCTGCTGCTGTCCGCTCTGGTGACTCCGTTGGGCGCCGCGGCGTGCTATCTGGTCAGGCGACCCGAGGCCACGCTGACAGCGGCCCGGCTGCTGATCGCGGTCAAGGCGGCGGGTTGTGCGGCGTATGTGCTCGCACCGAACGGCACGGTCCTGGCCACGCTCTTCGTGGTGCAGGGGCTGTGCTTCTTCGCCATCGTTCCAAAGCTGCAGTCTCTGCTGGCGCGGCTCGACAGCACGGGTGACTCGGTCGCCCTGTCCACCGCCACGCTACTCGCAGCCCAGGGCACGGGCCCGCTCGTGATGACCGCACTGCTGGCCACGACAACTCAGTCAGCGGCGCTGTTCAGCGGATCCCTCGCTGCCGGACTGCTGGGCCTCGCGGCCGTCCTTGTGCTGCCCCGCTTCCGCCGCGGGCCTTTCGTCGCTGCCGCGCGCGCTCGACCAGACCACATCCGAGGAGACGGCCCTTGAAACCCCACCTCCAATTCAGCGCCCGCGCGTTGCTCTCCCTGGCCGTCCTCAGCGGGTCCTCCGTGGCTCAATCGGCGCCGGGACTGCTGGGCCTGTGGCTCAGCCAGGACGGAAGGGACGTCACCGAGATCCTTCCCTGCGGCACCACGCTCTGCGGGCGCCTCGTGCAGGCGCAGGGACTCAGGCCCGACGATCGAGACACGAGGAACCCGAATCCGACACTGCGGAGCGCGCCCCTGTGCAACCAGGTCTACATGGGAGGGTTCAAGCGCGAGTCCGATGCACGCTGGGTGAGCGGCTGGGTCTACGACTCGCGCGACGGCGGCTCCTACACGAACGTGTCGCTCGAGTCCAAGGGTGAGCTGCTGGAGCTCACGGTGCGGGTGGGCTTCATCCGCCACACCGAGCGCATGACACGCCTGGACCCCGCCAAGGTGACGCGTTGCGGCACCGCCGACAACCCCGTCCGTCCGCTCGGACTTTGAGTGCGCCGCGCGCCGGCAAGGAGCCTCCCCCAATGACGACCGCGATCCACGGACAACCCGCCACAACCGCGCACCGGGCGACTTGCCGATGGCTCGTCGCCGCGTTGTCTCCCCTGGCCCTGCTGGCGGACCGGGCGTACGCCCAGTCGGCCATGGGCTTCAAGCCGGAGTTCTGGTGGGGCGCCGCAGCACTGGACGTGCGCAACGCGAACTTCGGTGCCGGCGCACCCGACTACCGGGACCCGAGCCGCGTGATCGGCCCACACACCTCGTGGACGGAGCTTGCGGTCCGGCCGGGGTTCCAGCTCTCCGCAGCGTCGGGCGCAGGCGTTGTCGAGGCCAAACTGACGGCCGTGGGTGCAGCCACCCGGGGCTCGGGCGACGCCCAGGTGTACTCGTTCACCGCAGGACGACCGTCCAAGATCGCCGTCGAGGAAGCGTACCTGCGCTGGCGCTCGGGCGGCACCTTCGCGAGCCTGGGCAACAACGCCCTCGAGGTCACCGCGGGTCCGCAGGAGTTCACCGTCGGCGATTCCCTGCTGGTCGGCCAGGGGACGGTGAACGCGGGCCGCAAGGCGGCCAGCTGGCTGGTCCCGCGCGTCGCCTTCGCCGGTCCAATGACACTGCGCATCAACACCGCACCGGTGCGGATCGACGTCTTCGCGCTCGGCAACCGCTCGAGCCAGAAGGACGTCGCCGGCCTGGATCTGCCGCGGACCCGCTTCCGCGGCATCAACGTCGAGTGGTTCGACGGCGGCGACAACGCACGCTTCAAGTACGAAGAGCGCATGCAGTACGTCGGCCTTCTGCACATGAAGGTGCACAAGGCCGAGGAGGCGGGTCTGTACCCTGGCGACCCCAACACCCTGGGCGCCCATCGCTCCGGGCTGCGCGTCACCTCGCTGCGCGCGGGCATGTTCGAAGCCCCGGGCCTGCCGTCGCTGAGCGTGTTCGCCGAACTGGCCCGGCAGAGCAACGGCACGGCCGGGCGTCGCGTCGATGCACGCGCCTACAACGCCGAGATCGGCTGGGCGTTCGACGATTGGCCCTGGAAGCCACGGTTGCTGGCGCGCGCGGCACGCTACTCGGGCGACGCCGACCCGACCGACGACATCGACCGGTCGTGGGATCCGATGTTCCTCGGCAACAACGCCGCACGGAGCTACGGCGCGACGGTGCACGGCGAGATCGTCGGCCAGGGCTTTGCCTTCAACAGCAATCTCCGCGTGCGCTCCGTCGGCGCGCAGCTGCAGCCCGTCAGCGGGCTGAGGGTCTACCTCCTGCACTACCGCTTCCAGTGGGACCAGCCCGCGCAGTTCGGGAGTACGGAGCGGGACCTGGCTTCCGAGACCAATCTCCTGGCCGAGTGGCAGCCGCGCAGCGGCACGATCGTCTATGCAGGCCTTGCCACCGCCAGGCCCAGCGCGGGCGGCGCCGCGTTCTTCGCGGCCTTCGGCGGCGCCGTGCAGGCGCCACTGGGACCGGCCGATCGACGCATCCGCCGCGCCCATCTGGGCATCACCCAGCAGTTCTGACGCGTTACCCAAGCCCCTGCCACGCGAGCGCCACGATGCCGAAGACACTCGAATCCGCACCAGCCGACGACGGCTTTTCAATGCCCGGCGAGTTCGAACGTCACCGCCGCTGCTGGCTGGTCTGGCCCGAGCGCACGGAGTACTTCCGTCAGGGTGCGAAGCCGGCGCAGCGCGCCTTGGTGCGGATCGCGACCGCAATCGCGCAAGGCGAGCCGGTCGCGGTGTGCGTGTCGGCGCGCCAGTTCGACAACGCCGTGCGGATGCTGCCCCCGCAGGTCCAGGTGATCGAGCTCTCCACGGACGACATGTGGATCCGCGACTGCGGTCCGTGCTTCGTGCGCCACCCGCGCGGAGAGGTGCGGGTGGTGGACTGCGCGTTCAACGGCTGGGCCGGTCTGGCCCATGGGTTGCCGGTCGCCTACCAGCTGGACGACCTCGTCCCGCGGAAGATCGCGCAGTTGGAGGGGATGGACCGCTACGTCTGCGATCTGGTCGCCGAGGGCGGCAACCTTTGCAGCGACGGTCAGGGCACGCTCATCGTGACGGCCGAGAACCTGCTGGATCCGGCGCGCAACACCGCGGGTCGTTCGCGACAGGAGATCGAGTCGGTGCTTTGCAGCCACCTGGGCGCGCGCAAGGTCATCTGGCTTGAGCGCGGTCTTCGACACGACGTCACGCTCGGCCACTGCGACAACCTGGCCTGCTTCGTGCGGCCCGGGGTGGTCGTCCAGACCTGGGTCGACGACCCAGCCGACCCCCAGTTCGATGTCTGCCGCGAGGTCCACGAGGTGCTGGCCCGTGCCACCGACGCGCGGGGCCGCGCGCTGGAGGTGCACCGCTTGCATCAACCCGAACCGATGTTCGTGCAGGCGGAGGATCTGGACGGGCTCGACGCCGGCCCCTGGCTCGACGGGCGGCGCGTCGGCGATCCGATTGCCGCCTCGTATGTGAACTTCTACATTGCCAACCGGGCCATCGTGATGCCCGGCTACGGCACGCGCGACGAGTCTGCGCGCGCCACGCTCCAGGGGCTCTTTCCCGAGCGGCCGGTCCTGGTCGTGCCGGCGCGCGAGATCCTGCTGGGCGGCGGCTCGATCCACTGCATAACGCAGCAGCAGCCCGAGTGAGTGCCGCCGCAGGCTCGTCCGACGACGCCCGATCGCATTCGACGCGCGCCGTCGTGGCGGCGATCGATCGGATCGGGCGCGATGCTGGGCGGGCCTTCGTCCACCTGGAGCCCGCCGCTGCACGCGCCCAGGCCGTCCACGTCGACGATGCGGCACCGTTGGCCGGGTGCGTGCTTGGCGTCAAGGACAACATCCACGTCGCGGGCATGCCGTGTACATCGGGCACCCCGGCGCTGAGGCGGTTCATCCCGCCGCGGGATGCCAGCGTCGTGGCCCGCCTGAGATCCGCCGGTGCCGTGGTGTTGGGCAAGACCCAGATGCACGAGCTAGCCTATGGCGTGACCGGCATCCACCCCGCCTGGGGGACTCCGCGTAACTCGGCGGATGCGGCCCTGGTGCCGGGCGGCAGCAGCAGCGGCAGCGCGGTCGCCGTGGCGCTGGGCCTGTGCGACGCTGCGCTGGGCACCGATGCCGGCGGCTCGCTCGCCATTCCCGCGGCCTTCAATGGCATCAGCAGCCTTCGGCCCACACAATGGCGTTACCCGCAGGACGGGCAACTGCCGATGGCGCCGAGCCGCGACACGATCGGGCCGATGGCCCGATCGCTCGCGATGGTCGCCCGCCTGGACGCCATCATCACCGCCGAGACCGCGCTTCCGTGGCCCGCTCGACCGCGGGTGGGCGTGGATCCGCAGGGCATCTCGGCCAGCGATGCACCCGAGGTCCGGCATCGCTTGCAGCAATGGCGGCAGCACGCTGAGGCAACAGGGGTCGAGGTCGTCAGCGTCGATCTCGACTTCGCCCTGCAGGCCGCCGAGCGGCACTCCTACGCGCACTGCGCCTACGAGAACTACTTCTGCCTCCTGGAGTACCTCGATCGCTACGCGATCGATCTCAGTGTCGAGCAGCTCGCGGAGCAGATCGCCTCTCCCGACGTCAGGCAGGCCTTCGCGGACACGATTCTGCGTTGCGGTGAGCGCGCGCCCGGCGAGGCGGCATACCTGCAGCACATGCGGCAACGGCGGCGCTGCATGCAACGCATGCGCGCGCTGCTGGCCGAGCGCGGGCTGCAGGCCCTGGCCTACCCGACGACGGCGGGCTTCGCCCCCCGCATCGATGCGCTCGACGCCGCGCCTGACGCCGCTGACCCAGTCGTTCGGCGGATCTACCGCAACGCGGACGCCATCAGCCACCTGTCGATGCCGGTGGTCACCCTGCCTCTGCGGCCTTCGTCGGCCGGCCTGCCGATCAGCCTGAGCCTCGCCGGACCCTGGGGCGAGGACCGACAGCTGCTGGCGCTCGCGCTGCGGCTGCAGCCGGCCTAGGGGGTCGACGCGCGAGCACCGCCTGCACCCGACCAGCCCGCCCTTCTTCTCGGCCACCATCGACCAGGCAATTGCATGACCACGAAGAATCAGCCCCTGTCCGGCAACGAGATGCCTCGCTTCGGCGGCATCGCGACCATGATGCGCCTGCCTGCGGCGACCTCGCCCCGCGGACTGGATGCGGCCTTCATCGGCATTCCGTTCGATGCCGGAACCTCGCATCGCAGCGGCACGCGCTTCGGCCCACGCCAGATCAGGGCCGAGTCCGCCCTGCTCCGGCCCTACAACATGGCCACCGGCGCAGCACCCTTCGACAGCCTGCAGGTCGCCGACCTCGGCGACGTCGCGATCAACACCTACTCCATCGCCAGGTCGATGGATATCGTGAGCTCGTTCTACGCCGACGTGTTCACCGCCGGCTGCAGGCCCCTCACCCTTGGCGGCGACCACACCATCGCGCTGCCGATCCTGCGAGCGGCGGCACGGCACCACGGCCCGCTGGCCCTGGTGCATGTCGACGCGCACGCCGACGTCAACGACACCATGTTCGGGGAGACGCTCGCCCATGGCACGCCCTTTCGTCGTGCGGTGGAGGAGGGTCTGCTGCAGGGCACGAAGGTGTTCCAGATCGGACTGCGTGGCACCGGCTACGCGGCCGACGACTTCGACTGGCCCCGGTCGCAGGGCTTCACGATCATTCCGGCGCACGAGATCTGGTACCGCTCCCTGGAGCCGCTGATGCAGCGCGTCAGGGACGTGATCGGCGATACGCCCTGCTACCTGAGTTTCGACATCGACGGCATCGACCCGGCGTTTGCAGGCGGCACCGGCACGCCGGAAATCGGGGGCCTCAGCGTGCCGCAGGCCCTGGAGGTCGTGCGCGGCTGCCGGGGGCTCAACCTGATCGGTGCCGACCTCGTCGAGGTGTGCCCGGCCTACGACCCGGGCGGCAACACGGCACTGCTGGGCGCGAACCTGCTCTACGAGATGCTCTGTGTGCTGCCTGGCGTGGTGCACCGATAGATCCCGCTTCGGACCATTGAGCCAGGACCGAGGGCAGCGACGCTGTCGGCCTCCGCCCCGTCGGTCCTTCAGCCGGAGTAGCCGGAAGATGGAGAGATGGACGAGGCCGCCCTCGAAGTGGATGAGGGCCTGCAGCGCGGGGGCCGGTCCTGCGGGCGCGGCGGTCGCGCGCCCCGATGGTCTTCGGAGTCGACTGCGACCGCTGCGAGCGCCATCGCGACGTGGGCGGTATCCGGGACATCGAGATCCCGGCAACGCCGATGTGCGGCTCGGCGCACTTCATCTCCTCGATGCTGCGATCCGCCTTCCTCTTCCGCCTGATGCGCGGGAAGTGCGCCATCCGTCTGACGCGGCTGCAGGGTTTCGAGTCCATCAACACCTGTGCTTACGCCGTCGCCCCCGACTGCCCGCTGCCAGGCACCCAACGTCGTCCCGACCCGAGCGGGAGGCTGAGGCAAGCCCGCTGCCTCTCAGTGCGTTCCGCACCTGGGTCTCATGCAGGCGTACCCCGCGGCAGAGCGCGCCGGCGCTGCAGGCCCTGGCACCGGTTCGCCCACCCCTTTCCCGCACGCGCTCGACCGCCGCGACCTTGCGGTCAGATCCCCGTCCCGCCATCGAAAGGAGATGCTTCCATGAACCTGGTCTGTCTGTCTGCGCCCCTGGAGCGGAGCGCCATCGCGAAGTGCGGATCGAAGGCACTTGCCGTCTTCGATCTCTACCGCTCCGTCTTCGAGCTTCGCGACTTGAGTTCGATCGACCGGTATTGCGCTGCAGGCTATGTGTCGCACACCTCGATGGCGGAGCGGAGCCGGGACAGCCTGCGCGAACACTTCGGCCAGATGCTCGAGTTGTCCTCGGCGATCAGGATCGAGACTCACTTTGCGATCGAGCAGGATGATTGCGCCATGGTTCTCCATAGCTTCAGGTGCACTCTCGGCGACGGTTCCGAGTTTGCAGTTCGTACCGCCGACTGCTTCCGCTTCCAGGACGGCCTGATCGCAGAGCACTGGGATGCGGTCATGACTTCCTCGTTCGGCCTCCCTACCGCCTGACCCGGTGCTGTCATGGTCGGTCCGAACGATGGGGTCGCGGTGGCCACCGGCGCGGCAGCGTGCGTCGCCGAGGCCACGGGTCGGCACGCGATGAGCAAGGGGGGAACGTTGATGTCGAAGCGCCTCGCGGCGCTCGGACTGGCTGCGCTCGCCTTCGCTGGCGCGCCGGCCCTCGCCGCGGCGCCCGAAGCCCGCCCTTGGAGGCTGGAGCTGGGCACCGGGTTGAGCTGGCAACCGGACTACAGCGGAGCCGGCACGGCCAGGGTGCGGACACCCATCTGGGTGGGCGGCGAATGGCGCCCCGGCCGCTGGGGTCGCTTCGAACACGACAGCGGGGCTGTGGGTTTGGGCCCGCTCGGCCCGCAGCTGCGATGGAGTCTGGGCAGCAGCCGGTCGGGCAACCTCTCAGTCACCCGTAGGAGGAACCGCGACGGAGGGCACACGTCAGCTGGCAGCCATCAAGGCGATTGAGGCACGGAGCACGGCTTGAGACCGTGCGGGCTCACCCCACCGGGAGCCCATCGTGCGAGCCACGGCGCAGCAGCCCCAGCGGGCGCCCGATGGCGCCCCGGTCCACTACGAGCGCCACCGCCCCGAGCAGACCACGCTGTACCGCCTGGTACAGCAGCACGCGGCCAGCTTCATCGCCCACACCGAGGCCAGCACGGGCGCCGAGTTGCCCCCGTTCATCAAGGACGAGTTCGAAGCCTTCCTGGAGTGCGGCATCCTGGCGCATGGTTTTCTGCGGCTGCGCTGCGGCGAGTGCGGCCACGACAAGCTGCTGGCGTTCAGCTGCAAGCGCCGCGGCTTTTGCCCCTCATGCGGCGCGCGGCGCATGTCGCAGACGGCAGCGCACCTGGTCGACCGCGTCATCCCGCACGTACCGGTGCGCCAGTGGGTGCTGTCGCTGCCGATCCCGCTGCGCGTGCTGCTGGCCGCGCAGCCCGAGCTGGTCACGCCGGTGCTGCAGGTGGTGCAGCGTTTGGTCACGCGGCATCTGTTGGACGCTGCCGGACTCAAGGCCGATGAAGACCAGGGTGGCGCCGTCACGCTGATCCAGCGCTTCGGATCCGCTGCCAACCTCAACATCCACCTGCACTGTTTGGTGCTGGACGGGGTGTACCGCCGCGCCGCCGATGGCTCGCCGGCCTTCATCGAGGCGGCTTCGCCCACCGACGACGAGCTGCATGCGCTGCTGCAGTCCGTGATCGAGCGGCTGATGAAGCTGCTCACGCGCCGGGGCGTGCTGATCGAGGACATGGGCCAGACCTACCTGGCCGAGCCGGATGCCGACGGCGAGGAGGCGCGCACGCTGCGGCCGCTGCAGGCCGCGGCCATCACCTACCGCATCGCCTTCGGCCCCCGCGCCGGGCAGAAGGTGCTGACGCTCAGGGGCGCGATGCCGCGCCAGGACTGGGCGCGCCAGCCGCTGTGCGCCGACATCGACGGGTTCAGCCTGCACGCGGCGGTGCGGGTGCAAGCCCACGACCGCAAGCGGCTGGAGCAGTTGTGCCGCTACATCACGCGGCCGGCGCTCGCCGACGAACGGGTGCAGCTCAACGCCGCCGGGCAGGTCGAGCTCAAGCTCAAGGCACCCTGGCGCGACGGCACGACGCACCTGGTCATGAGCCCGCTGGAGTTCATGCAGCGGCTGGCGGCACTGGTGCCGCGGCCGAGGCTGCACCTCATCCGGTTCCACGGCGTTCTGGCCCCGAACGCGAAGCTGCGGCCACTGGTGGTGCCGCAGGGACCTGAGGTGCAAGAGCAGACCACCGAAGTCGCAGCTGCCGACGAATGCGAGACCGAGACGGTTCACAGCCGGCCGCACCGCATCAGCTGGGCCCGGCTGCTCAAGCGGGTGTTCGACATCGACATGCACACCTGCCCGAACTGCGGCGGCGGGGAGCTCAAGATCATCGCGGCCATCCTCGAGCGGCCGGTGATCGCGAAGATCCTCACCCATCTCGGGCTGGATCCGCAGCCACCGCCTCGGGGGCGGGCGCGCGAGGTGGTGCAGGGCTGAAGCCGCCCCGCCTGAACACCGTCTGGCCCGTGCCGGCCTTGATCGACACCGCTTCCGCAGACCTGAGCGTCGCCTGCGGCCGGGCGATGCTGCGCGCCCGGTGGGCGCGGCGTAGCCGGATGAGGTTCAACCCTGAGACTGAGGCGGCAGATCAAGGCCAGACGAGACCCAGGGGGAGCGGCGAGACGGTCCGAATGGGCGCCGCTGCGACGATCTGTCACGATCTCACTGCCGCAGTCGGCCCTTCTTGGCTGGCCTCGGTCTGGTCGTCGGGCTTCAGGGGGCGTTTGAACTTCCTATGTGCAGCCGCCTCTGTGCCCCGACGACACACTCGACACCCTCAACGCCAAGGCCGCGGCGTTTGCGATCGATGAGTTCTCCGGGGCCATTGCGCAATCTGTTGCAGGCGCTGCCCAAAGGCCTCTGCGTGAGTCGCCGACGACGCCTCGACGGGCATCGTCTCATCTCGGCGCCTGACGGCCGCGGCCGAAATCTCTGTCCCCAACGACACCGAAACTGACGTCCGAACTGACCGCCGGTGATGCCAGCTACAACGTGAGCTGCGACCGAATCGCAGGTGCCAACCGCTGCATCGCCTGCGTTGGCAGGTCACCCACGACGACGAACGCAAGCCCATCTTCCCGCCAAGTGGCCACGCTCTGCGAGCCCACCAGCTCGTGGTAGATCCCAGTACTCGGCCCGGCCACAGGCAGCAGGCACACCGCGACCGGCCGGCCCTGCGCTGGCAGGTAGACCATCTGGATCAAGGGCGCGTCGCGGTAGCCCAGGCGCTGCACACGCTTGAAGACCAGCCCTTGGGCGACCAGATCGGGTATGCGCAAGCGTTGGCGCCAGGACGCGTCAAACCCACTGAGCAAGCCTTGAAGATCTGCCGGCGCATCCGGTGCCGCGTCCACCGTGGCCCGAACGTACAGCGCGTGGTATTGCGCAATCGCCTCGACCCAGGGCTGCGGCTCGGCCGGGGCGGGAAAGCGCGCACTCAGCGCACCGGGAAGACGAGACACCACCAGCCCGACCCCAAATGACGCTGCCAGGCCTGCGACCAGCCATGCACGCCTTGGTCCGTTGGCCGCAGCGGCGGGCCGCGCAGCGCCGGGCGCAGACTCGGCCACAGCCAGCAGGTCAGCCAAATGCCGGGTGAGACTGGCAGGCGGCGCCGGCAGCGCCTGCGCGTCGAAGGCTGCACGGTAGGGCAGGCAACTCGCTCGCGAGGCTTGCACCTGGCCTTGCAGTGCCGCGCTGTTGGCCACCGCCGCCTCCACCTGCTGGCGCAGGTCGGCTTCGAGTTCGCCGTCCACATAGGCACGCAGCATTGCGTCATCAACCACCATGTTGGTTCTCCTTCGGCGCAAGTTGCCGCTGCGGGCCGAGCCCGAATTGTTGCCCGATGGTGCTGCGGGCGCGGGCCAGGCGGCTCATCACCGTGCCGATGGGAATGCCCAGCACCTCGGCAGCCTCCCGGTAGCTGAAGCCCTCCACCGCCACCAGCAGCATGACCGTGCGCTGCGCCTCGGGCAGCGACTCCACGCTGGCCACCACCTGCCGGTAGTGCGCGTGTTGCAAGGGGTCGCGCGCCAGGGTGTCGGGTAGATCTTCGACGCCGTTTGATTCGGGGGACTCCAGGCTCTCGGTGCGCAGGCGCTGCGGGCGGCGCAGCTCATTCATCCAGATGGAGTGTTCGATGGCAAAAAGCCAGCTCAGCATCGACGTGCCAGGCTGCCACTGCGCCCGCCGCTCGAGCGCACGCACGCAGCAGCGCTGCACCAGATCCTGCGCGTCATGCGGGTCCCGCGTCAGGCGCAGGGCGAACCGCCACAGCCGCGGCAGGCACAGCGGCAACTGGTGGTGAAGGTCGTCTGGCATGCGGCAGGTCGGTCGATGGGCGAAGGGAAGCAGAACCTTGCGGCTTGGATGATCACTGGAATGGGAACAGCAGCCGCCCCGCACTTATTCCATTCGGCCGTCAGGCAAGGGTTTGTCCGGGGCACGCGCGGCGGAATAGACCGACGCGCGCCAATGTTCTGTGGGGTACGCGGTTCGTCTTGTCAGCCTGCCGCGGTGTGCCCCACCCACCCTTCACCTGAAAGAGCCCCATCATGAACACCCTCACCGCGCCCCAGGTCCTCGCCACCAAGCTGGCGGCCGCCTGCCTGACTTCGCTGGCTCTCGTGGCCTGCGCGCAGGCTCCGCAGGCCAGTTCGCGATCACCCATGGTCGTGGACACCGCAGCGTCGTCTGTGCGTTTCGTCAGCACCAAGGCCGGTGCCGCAGGCGTGGGCGGTGTCGTTGAAGTGCACCGCTTCGAGCGCTTCCAGGGCGGGCTCGATGCCGATGGCACGGTGCGCCTGGACATCGACCTGGCCAGCGTCAACACCGGTGTGGGCATCCGCGACGACCGGCTGCGCACCATGCTGTTCAACGTCGCCGCGTTCCCCAAGGCCACGTTCACCGCCAAGCTGGACGCCGCAGCCCTGGCAGCTCTGCCGGCCAGCGGCTCGGTCGACCTGGACGTGGCCGGCAGCCTGGCCCTGGCTGGCCAGGCGCAGCCCACATCGGCACAACTGCGGGTCACCCGGGTGTCGCCGCAGTCGCTGCAGGTCACGTCGCGCGCGCCGCTGGTGGTGGATCTGCAGAAGTTCGGGCTGAAGCCCGGCGTCGAGGCGCTGCGCGATGTGATGGGCCTGGCCTTCATCGCGACGTCTGCGCCTGTCAACCTGGACATGGTGCTGCGCGATGCGAAGTGAACGACGACCGATGAAGTGGCTGGTGCTGGTGCTTGCACTGGCTGGCAGCACCACCGCCCAGGCCGACGAAGCACTGGCCAAGGCCAAGGGCTGCATGGGCTGCCATGCTGTCAGCAGCAAGGTCGTCGGCCCCGCGTTCAGCGACGTGGCCGCCCGGTACGCCAAGACGCCAGCTGCACCTGCCATGGTGGCCAAGAACATCGTCAGCGGCTGGAAAGGCGCGTGGGGCGACGTACCCATGCCGGCGCAAGACCACGTCAGCACTGCTGAAGCCGAAGCCTTGGCGAAGTGGGTCTTGGCGCAGCGAAAGTAGACGCGGGCGGCCAGAGCAGTGTTCAGCGCAAATTGCCGCAAACTGCAGGCGGTACGCGGTGACGGGGACTGCATCGCGTCGGTCTACGGCGTAGGCTACCGGTTCGACATCCCCGGCGGCGGCTGAAGCGAACGCCGGCCAGTCTCTGGCCCCTTCAGCTG
>Ga0315906_10003856_pt1 | contig 19623 bp, 21 predicted proteins | sample LakEriMetagenome_4_FD_203526 | JGI IMG/M metagenome (GOLD analysis project Ga0315906, IMG submission 203526) | Freshwater fungal communities from buoy surface, Lake Erie, Ohio, United States - Buoy 2 MA122 | ecosystem: Environmental > Aquatic > Freshwater > Lake > Lake biofilm | place: USA... | reverse complement strand
ACCATAGATTTATTGAATTCGATTACCGATTTCATCAGAAATTTTTTGATGGTAATTTTCAAATATTTCACGGATGTTATACAAAAGAACCTTTTGGGTATTCAATATTTGATGCGGTAGATAATGGTAAAATTCCAATTATACATACGAATTGGATGAAACATATTGATTACAAATATAGAGCAAATACAAAAGAAGAATTTAATCACATATATTTAGAAATATTAGAGGATTCATTTGATAAAGTAAATTTTGAATTTAATAAATTAAGAAATGGATTAAATGAATATAATAATAAACAAAAGTGGGTTACCGAAATATGCAAAGTCTTATCAATTTAAATTTAGTAAAAAATTTTATTACTAATAATCATACAACAAATGAAGAGGGTGATGTATCATATCAGCCCGTTAAATATCGTTGGTCACATGGTGCAACTGATTTACATTTAGGAGATGGGTTATTAGTGTATTCTCTCATACAATTTATTAGAGCAAAGGTATGTGTATGTATTGGAACAGGTGGTGGATTCATACCCCGTTTGATGACACAATCTCGCCACGATTTATGGGAGCAAGGAATATTCGAAGGAAATCCATCCAACGAATGGGGTGATATTGGAACTACAATAGTAATAGATGCTGCAAATGGCGTTGGTGGGTTTACTGATTGGACTGAAGAGAATAGTTTTTTAAGACAACATTTTGCACCACAAGTTATAATCGAAACATCAGAAAGAGCATACTATGATTATTTCGTAAGACAGGATATAAAAATCGATTATCTACACATAGATGGCGACCATTCATATGAGGGAGTTAAAAAGGATTTTGAATTGTATTCTCAAATAATGTCAGAAAATGGAATTATCACAATTCACGATACAGACCAAAACTATCATAATACGTTTTTAGTTCCAGATACACAAAAAACAGATTTCGCAGAATTTGATGGGCCTGCAAAATTTATTGAAGAATTAAAAAATAACTCTCAATATAATTTGGTAAATTTAAAAAATTTTATTAACTTTACACACAAAAGTACATCTACTGGGTTAACCATAGTTACTAAAAATAAAATATGATAAGATTAGTTACTGTAACGGGAGCAAGAACCACAACTTTGCCATATATGTTACAACACTATATTGATTTAGTCGATGAAATATATGTTGTAGCATACGATACCAAAAATAATCAATATGAGAATGTAAAGAAAGTATGTGATTTATTTGGAAGTAAAGTAAAATTATATAAGCATTTAGATGAGCAAGAGTATAATTGGGAAACAGTTACATTACTTTATAATGTAATAAAAAATTTATATCCAGAAGATTGGTGGATAGTTTCTGATGATGATGAATTTCACATTTATTCAAAACCATTAAATCAAATTATACAAGATTGTGATACAAATGGTTGGGATATTGTAAGGGGTGGGTTTATAGACAGAATAGGTGAAGATGGTAAATTTAATGAAATAAAACCATTCAGTTCTAATCAAAACCTATTTAGTCAATTTCCAATGGCTGGCTTTTTTAGATATCCTATGAGTGGAGCTTGCCCAAATAAAATATGTATAGTTAGGGGAAATGTTGAAATTACAAATGGACAGCATTATGCAAAAATTGGTAATAAAACATTGTGGGGGCCGCAATTAGATAATAAAAGAATAGCGCCAATAGATGAATACAATGTACAGGTTCATCATTTTAAATGGGATTCTACATCTATTGATAGGATTAAAGCTGTAGCAGATATTAAAAAAGATTATGCATATTCCGATGAATATCTAAAAATGTATCAATCACTACGTTCAAATGGATTTAAATTAAATATCGAAAATCCTTTATACAAATTCGAATTTTGCCCAACAGCAAACTACGAAAATTACAAAAATTGGAGTGTTTTATTAAAAGAAATTATATCTATATAAAAGGTTATATTTGGTTATGTCAAAGAAAAAGTTAGGTATTATTGTACCGATACGAGATAGAAACGAAGAACTATACAAATTCTCTGCACACATGCAGTGGTTCTTAGCTGATAAGATGGATTATACAATCTATTTTATAGAGCAACATTCTCCCGATTTATTTAATTATGGTAGTCTGTGTAATGTTGGCTACAAACTTCTAAAAGATGAATGTGATTACTTCATATTTCACGATGTGAACTTAATTCCGATAACCGATAATTGTGATTATTCAGACCAATTCTTAAATCCGATACATATGGCTTCTAATATTTCAGATATTAAAAATGGAAAGCCATATCCACATTATATTGGTGGAGTATTTAAAATATCAAAAGAAGATTTTGAAAAAATAAATGGATTTAGTAATGATTATTGGGATGGTGGGTTTGAATATATGGATTTGTTATGGAGAATGAATAAATACAATGTATTTCTTCCTACTATAAAATTCTTCGATAAAGACATATACAAACCACATAGATTAATTGATGTTACTGAAAATGAATACGAAGTTACAAAAAAATTAACATCATTTGAATTTTCAGATGGAGATTCTTTAATGATAAAATCCAATCCAATAGTAGATAATTTATTTCAAGATTCTTTTACATTATCATTTGATGCTTTCATTAATGGAGATTTAACACAAGATGGAACATTAATAGCAAAAGAAGGATATGATGTTGGATTATTCATTAAAAATAATGAAGCAATGGTTTTTCAACATTGGTTTGAAGATGGTGAATTGATACAAATATGGTGGAATCATTCGGATATTAAAGATAAATGGGCACATATAACTTTAAGATTTGATACAGTTCAGGGAATAGTATCATTATTTGTAAATGGTAGTTTAGTAGATGAAGTATTTTTTGATACATCTAAATTACTTATGGATTTTTCTCAAAAAGATATTTGGCTAGGCTCTCTTTTCTTTAAAAATAAATTAAATGGTAAAATTTCAAATTTATTATGTTTCGATTATGCATTAAGCGATACTGAAATCGATTTAGTATTCAAAGAAAACTATGATAAGGGGCTTACTACATTTGAACCAATCATTGATATATCTTTTAATAAAATGGTTGGACAATTTTATATTGATACCGCTAGCTTAAAAAACCACGCTAGACAGATTTTAATATCAAATCATAAAAAAATAGTAGAAGAAGATTTTCAATATTCTTATAAATTTAATATGCCAGAATCCGATATTGGTAAATTTAAAGTTTTGGAAAATTCAGAAAAATTCACTATATTAGACAATTATAATTATGAAACTCCAAACCCAAATTTTATAGAGAATGAAAACATATTCTTTTATGAATCAGTAAAATCAAAAAACAAAGATATTCCTAAATTTGGATTATCAAGTGTAAGTTATAAAATTATGGGTGAAACAAAAATAGATAAAAACATAAAAAAAATTTCAGTTAAACTAAACTAACAAATATGGCAGGTACAAAAAAAGTTGTTACACAACAAGTAGAATCAGCAGAAGCTGTTGAAAATTTAATCTTAGAACAAAGAAAAGTTAAAGCATTAGAAAAAATTGCAAACTCTTTAGATGCATTAACTGTTTGGTTCGAAGAAATTGAAAAGCAAGATTGGAGTGATAGAATTCAATACTATTTGTATGAATTACATAATAATGTTACCAGAATGGCTGATGCAGCTGAGGGAACATCATCACAACCATCTACTGGCAGACCTAAAAAAGATTCTGAAAAATAATGAAATTAGGTATAATTGTTCCATATAGAAATAGAGAAGCTCATCTAAAGATGTTTAGAGAAAGTGTTGATGCTGCTCTAAAAAAACAATCAATTCAATATGAACTTATTATAGTAGAACAATTAGATGAGAAACCTTTTAATAGAGGTAAGTTATTAAATATAGGATTTGAAAGAGCCAAAAAATTAGGTTGTAAATATGTTGCGTTTCACGATGTGGATATGATACCAATTAAGGTGGATTATTCATATTCAGAAACACCAATACATTTAGCAACTGGTTTTGAAGATAATCCAAATATCAAAAGAATAGTATTTGATGAATACTTTGGAGGTATAACTATTTTTCCAATGCAAGCGTTTGAACAAATAAATGGTTATTCAAACGATTATTGGGGATGGGGATTTGAAGATGATGACCTTCTATATAGATGTAAGCAAGCCGGATTATCTTTAGATAAAAAAATAATAAAATCCGATGCTAAAGTAAAAGGATTATATTTTAATGGTAAAAATTCTTATATTGAAATTGATAAACTGCATGATATTTTTGATTTTAAAAATTCAAGAAGTGTAGTAGTAAAATTTAAAGCAGATAGCATAGTTTGTAGTCCGAATAAAGAATGGGATGATTATACAGTTTTTTCTATTCCTGGTTATGATACAAATATAAGTTTTAATTCATTCAAAAGATATAAAGTAGAAACTTGGGATACAAATAATAATGCGTATGCTATAAACTCTGAAATATCAATTAATTCATATGTAAATATTGTATTTAATTTAGATTTCTTAAATGGAAAAATATCAATGTATAAGGATGGTGAGTTTATAGGAGAAACAACTATATCACGCACTTATAACAGAGATGGTAAAGAAGTGAAAGAATTTGCTAAAATAAAAAATTATAAAGATGAAGCATCTTTCTTTTTAGGCTGTGGAGACCCGTATAGAAATGAAGATGGTAATTGGTTTAAAGGCGTAATTAAAGAATTTGCGGTATATGATGGAATACTTTCACCATCGGAAATAAAAGCAATATCAGAAAACAGAATGTATCCACTTACTGAAAATTTTAAACAATATAAATCTTCAGAAAAACTATTATGTTATTATGATACTTGTATAACAAGGAATAGAACTTTGATAGATTTAAGTGGTAATGGTAATGATGCATCTACACACCAAACTCATTTAGTTGAAATCGATGTTTCAGATGAATTTGATGTATATGTTCCAAAAAGAAGAAAATCTTTGATAAAACTATTATCTCATAGAGAAAATGGATATACTGGTGGTAAATGGAAAACTAGAAATACTCGCCAAAATCAAATAAGATTTTTTAACAATATTTCCAGAAACTTAACAAATGTAGAATCTGATGGATTATCAAATTGTACATATAAATTATTAAACGAGGCAACGATTAAAAACTATCATTTTTTGTCTGTACTTTTATAATATGAAATTAGGTGTATGTGTACCATATAGAAATAGAGAAGAGCACTTAAAAAGATTTGTTCCCCATATTCATAAATTTTTAAATGAAAGGGGAATTGAGCATGCTATATACTTAGGACATCAAAATGATGATGAATTATTCAATCGAGGATTGATGAAAAATGTAGCAGCAATTGTTGCATTTGAAGATGGGTGTGATTATATAGTTTGGCACGATATTGATATGGTGCCAGAAGATGAGAGTTGTGATTATTCATTTCCAACCGATAATCCACAACACATAGCAGTTCGTATATCTCAATCTGATTACAATTTAAAGTATGAAGAATACTTTGGAGGAGCAGTTTTATTTAGTAAAGAGCAAGCATATAAAACCAATGGTTATTCAAATGATTATTGGGATTGGGGTATGGAAGATGATGACCTTTTTTGGAGATGTGTTTTGGAGGGAATGGTTGATAAAAAAATTCATCAAACAATAGAAAACCAATCATATGGTAAGTTTAATGGTATAAACTCATTATTAGAAATATTACCATCTAATAATTTAAGAAACGCAATTTCTGATTCACATACCATTTCAGTTTTGGTAAAGGCTGACCAGCAAATAGAAAAAGTTCCGATTTGGTTAATTGGCGATACAAAAAGACAATTTGTAGAATACCCGATATTCAGAAAACCTGGTTACGATTGGGGACTATCTTTTAATAATAGTAGAGCATATACTGCTATGCTATGGGATTCCAAAAAGAATCACATATATCAATGGATGAAACGTTATGAAAATCAATGGAGTTGGGTAACGATGGTATTAGATGCAAAAAATAAAAAGATGCATCTTTATATGAATGGAAATGAAAGCGATGCCAGAAATGGTACAGGCACAAATTCACCTATGTATTTCGAATCACCATTAAAGAGATATGGAGTTGAACCATTTTTTGTTGGACACACGCCATCACCGGGAACTCAAAAATATGCTAAATGGTTTAAAGGAGATATTGCTAAAATTAAAGTTTGGAATAAAGCATTTAATAATGATGAAGTTAAAAATAGTATTTTTGAAAATGCTTTTGAAAAAACAGCTATTTTAAATCTATCATTTAATGGTATGGCAAAAGATGATTCTTATTTAAAACATAGATTAGTAAATCAAAATGTAGAAATAGAATCAAAAAATATAGAAGTACCATCTACAATATTACCATATAGAAGAGATGGTAAATTTGAATGCTTACCACATCAAACGGAAGGTATTATTGAAGTCGGAGGAATTCAGAAATGGGCAAAAGGTGAAACTACTGCTGCAAACGAAAGGAGATATGTATTAAATATGCAGCAAGGTAGTATCAATTATAAAAGCGATGGATTATCAAATGCAAAAGAAAGATATGAATTTATCAGTAAAGAGCAGATAATGGATATTCCAAACGCATTTATGGTAAATGTAAAAACCATAAAGAAATGAGTGATATACTGATGCCAAGAATGACTGATACAATGGAAACGGGGTTATTGGTAACTTGGTTTGTTAAAGTAGGAGATTATGTAAAGTCGGGTGATATAATTGCTGAAATAGAAACTGATAAAGCCGTTATGGATTTAGAAGTTTGGGAAAGTGGATATATAACCTATATAGGAATAGAAGAAGGTAAAAGAATACCAATTAATAGTATAATAGCTAAAATAGAAAATAATGTCAGATAAATTTAAAGTTGATTTAGAACAACAAAACCCTTTGTATGTAAATACGAAGAAAACATTAGATGCAGTTGGACCGGGTATGTGTTTGGCAAAATGGACACAAGTAACGTTATCGTTGCAAGTTGGACATAACCACTCATGTCACCACCCACGCACTCACGCAATTTCACCGCAAGAGATTGCACGAAACCCATCTGCACTTCATAATACGAGATATAAAAAACTTCGTAGAAAAGAAATGTTAAGTGGTGCAAGACCAACGGAGTGTGATTATTGTTGGGGTGTAGAAGATAATTCAAACATATTTTCTGATAGAATATTTAAATCTTCAGAAAGCTGGTCTTTACCATTTATGGAACAAATTAAAAGTTCTGATTGGAGAGATGATTTTAATCCAAAATATGTTGAGGTTGCATTTAGTAATGCTTGTAATTTCAAATGTTCATATTGTGGACCTGCATACAGCTCTCAATGGGTAGAAGAAATTGAACAATATGGTGCCTATCCTACAACCGATAGATTTAATGATACTCAATATTTGATTGAAGAACACAAAATGCCAATCGCTCAAAAAGACTACAATCCATACGTTGAAGCATTTTGGAAATGGTGGCCTGATTTGTATAGAGATTTACATACTTTTAGAATAACAGGTGGTGAACCATTATTAGCAAAAGATACTTGGAAAGTATTGGATTATATAATTGAACAAAAAAATCCAAATAAACAACTTAAATTGGCATTTAATTCTAACTTAGGTGCACCGGATGTACTTATCGATAAGTTTATTGAAAAAATAAAACGAATTGAAGATGAAGATAGAGCAAGCGAAATTGTAATCTTTACATCGGTAGATACCTGGGGAGAGCAAGCTGATTATATTAGAACGGGATTAGAATTTAATAGATTTTGGGATAACGTAAATAAAATTTTAACAAAATGCCCGAGAGTTATTATTACGTTCATGTCTACCTACAATGCACTAAGTTTATTTAATTATAATAAATTAATTAAAGAAGTATATAACCTAAAAGACATATATGGTAGTTATGATAGATATTGGAATTCAGCAGTATTCTTAGATTCATCTTATTTAAGATATCCTTTACATCAAACTGTACAAGTATTACCTTATGATTTTTCTAAAAAAATATTAGAACAAACTAAGTTGATTACATACTACGCAATTCCTGTATTTGAACCAAAATATATTGGATTCTCTGATATAGAGGTACAAAAATTAAAAAGAATATATGATTGGATGATATCACCACAAGATGCCGGTAAGCAACTTAGAAACCGATACAACTTCCACAAATACTTTACGGAGCATGATAAGAGAAGGGGAACTAATTTTGTAAAAACATTCCCTGAATTGGAAGAATTTTATAATTTTTGTGGAACTATTCAAATTTAAAAATATGAGTTTATTAGTAAAAAAAGAAGAGCCTTGGGTTATCCTACCTGAAAGTAGATATGATATTACGGATAGAAAAATCGATACCTTTATGGATGATGATTTTTCATTATACCTAAAAGTAAAAATATTTCCAGAAACAATGGAATATGGGCAAGAAGGATTTGCATTTGGTAGAAGTGGTAAACATTCTGGATTATCTTTTTATAAAGTAAAAAGTAACGATGGTTTTGATATCACTACATTAATGTGGACTTATTGGTTCACCGATGATACTTTTGTACAATTTCATCACACACTAAATGAATCAGAAGTAAATGATTTTATTGAAGTAGTTGTATTAAATGATGATACTAATTCAAAAACGTTTACAGTATATGTGAATTCAAAATTAGTAGATACAAAAGAATATGTTGAAAAAGATAAACAATCTTATAAATTTGGTGAAATGGGTGGCGGAGGATTTTATCAGTTTGGTAATGGTAATTTTCAAGTGCCGGATATAGCAATGTATTTAGAGTGTGAATTTGATATGTGTTTCTTAATAAAAGGTTTACGTTCATTAAATGAAATGCAATCGATGGCATATGGATATGAAAAAGACTTAGTTGAGTTTTTAGAAGATTTAAGAGTGTTTAGAGATGAAACCCCTTATAAAAAAGATTTAGCATTTTTCTTAGATTTTAAACAACAAAATAGATATAAAGTGTGGGAATTGACTCACAATGGAAATTATTTATCAAAAGCAACTTTAGAAAACATTTATTTTTAAAATGAAAATATTAATTACAGGCGGAGCAGGCTATTTAGGTTCAGTTATGGTTGAACGATTCCTACATGTAGGATATGAAGTTACAGTATTAGATAAACTATTATTTAATCAAACTTCTCTTTTACAATATACATCATATCCTAAATTTAAATTCATATATGGAGATGTTCGTAACGAATCATTATTAGAGCAGTTATGTAAAGAAGCTGATGTGATTATACCATTAGCGGCAATAGTTGGATTTCCTGCTTGTGCAGCAGACCCTAAATTAGCAAAGGAAATTAATTTTGACCAAATCTTTAATATTGTAAGATTTGCTAAAGATAAAAAGATTTTATATCCAAATACAAATAGTGGATATGGAATTGGTATTGGACAAACCGAATGTACCGAAGAATCGCCTCTTACACCGATATCAGTTTATGGACAAAATAAATGTGATGCAGAAAATTTCCTAAGAGCAAACACATCTGCAATTACTTTTAGATTAGCTACTGTATTTGGCGTATCACCAAGAATGAGAACCGACTTGTTAGTAAACGATTTTGTTTACAAAGCAATTACTGATAAATACATTGTGGTGTTTGAAAAGACATTTAAAAGAAATTTTATTCATATTGAAGATGTAGCATCTGCATTTCTTTTTATGATAAATCACTACGATGAATATAAAGGTGAAGTATTTAATGTAGGATTAAGCTCTGCAAACCTTTCAAAGCAGGAACTATTGGAAAAGATACAATCCCATGTAAAGGATTTTGCGGTATCATACAACGATTTTTATGAGGACCCCGATAAAAGAGATTACATCGTATCAAACGCTAAAATAGAAGCGACTGGTTGGTTACCACAATGGGATTTAGATAGAGGTATTAAACAATTGATTCAAGGGTATCAAATGATAGTTCCAAAAATGGGTGCAGAATTCAGAAATGGATTTCCATTAGGATACGCAAATAAAGCATAATATGAGTAACAAGTGGGATGAGTTCCAAATTACTCCATCTAAAAAATTTGGTTATGATGTTCCGATATTTCAACCATCGGTTTATAGAGAATATAGAGGTGAGATATTCACAACATACCATTCGGAAGAACATCCTGTAATGAATCATATACACTATGATAAGAATGAACTTTCTATTCACGGAAGATTTTCTCGTTCTTATAAGGGTGTATTAAGAGGATTGCATTGGGATAAAAAGACATGGAAGTTAGTTCAAGCAGCTGTAGGTGATATTTATTTGGTTGTTTTGGATATGAGAGAGAATTCACCAACTTATGGAGATTGGGAATCATTTATTATAACCGAAAGATTAAGGAATCAGATATTAGTTCCACCGGGGTTTGCAAACGGACACTACGCATTAACTGATTGTATGTTTCATTATAACCTATTTTACAAAGATGGTTATGTGGATGCGGATGAACAATATGTAGTTAAGTGGAATGACCCGGAATTTCAAATGGAATGGCCTACAAATAATCCAATATTACAAAAAAGAGATAGATGAAAAATATAGTGGATATATTTGATAATTTTATTGTAATAAAAAGACCTATTTTTGTTTCTTACAATAGAGAGGAAATAATAGATTTTTTTAATCAAATATTACCATATTTTAATAATGGATATAAATGTTTTTACGCAGAAAACGGAGAACCAATTAATAATGATTATATAAAAAATTTACAAATTATATCCGATATACTTACTTCTAATAATATAAATCCTAATAAATTTGTAATTTTATACGAAAATAATTCAGAATCACATAAAAAATTATTAAAAAATTTAGGATTTGAATATGCACTACATATTCGATGGATTACAGATGCTACTCCAAAAGAATTTTTAGATAATCAATTTTTATCAAATAATTTAGACAAAAAGTTTTTATTCTTAAATAGAAAGTTTAAACATCATAGAGTAGAATTATATCAATATTTAAAAAATGAAAATATACTAAATAATACATATTATTCTGCTAAATGGTTGAATGATAGTAATTTTGAAGAAGATTATGAATCTGAAAAAGTTAGATTACGTGTAGATGTTCACGACCATTTGTTTGAACTATATAATCAATCGTATATCCACATTATAACAGAAACAAAATGTGAAGATGTAATTGAAAATATTGATGTATCTTTTTTTAGTGAAAAAACATTTAGACATTTGGCATTCAATAGACCATTTATAATGGTAGCTGAAAAAAATCATATAAAAACCTTACAATCATTAGGGTTTAAAACATTTCATCCATATATTGATGAAAGTTATGATGAATTAGATTATAATGAACGAATGAAAAAAATAAAACAAATAATAATTGATTTGAATAAAAAATCAAAAGAAGAATTATTTGAATTATGTAAAAATTGTGAAAATATATTTGAGCATAATAGATTACATTTAATTGAAATTAGTAAATCAATACAAAGTAATATAAAAGAAAGATATCCATATGCTTTACAAGCGATAAATAAATTAATTACAAACTATAAATTTATATGATAAAAAATTTAGAGAAATACCCGATAGTAAGAAATATTGAGCAAACGTCAGAAACCCTAATTGATTTTGAAAACCTAATAGTAAAGCATTGGGAGGAAGGCAAAATCAGAGGACCAATACATTTATCAAATGGAAATGAAGAGCAATTAATTGAAGTATTTAAACGTATCAATCAAAACGATTGGGTATTTAGTACATGGCGTTCTCATTATCATTGTTTACTTAAAGATATTTGTCCTGTTTGGATTGAAGAAGAAATATTGAAAGGTAAATCAATTACATTATGTAACGTTGATGAAAAGTTTTATTCATCAGCTATCGTAGGTGGAACTCTTTCAATAGCATTGGGAGCGGCTATGGGAATTAAGCAAAGTGGAAGCGATGAAAAGGTTTGGGCCTTTATTGGTGATATGAGTTTTGAGAGTGGCATATTTTATGAGGTTCACAAATATGCAAGAAACTTCGATTTACCACTATACTTTGTTGTTGAAGATAATGATGTTTCTACTTACACTCCAACTGAAGCAACTTGGAATAAAAAAAGAGAAGTACCGGAAGATGTAATTTACTATAAATACAAATCAAAATTTCCACATTACGGAACGGGTAAGTGGATTGCATTTTAATATGTTAAAATTTATATACGATAGATACGATTTTAAAAGAAGAAAACCATATCCAAATTTATTTGATAAGGCTATAATCTCATATTATAATCAGCATTCTGAAGATTATAATTATGATATAAATACGCAGAAATTTTTATTAACAACATGCCATTCTGAATTATATGGTAATTTAGTTCACAAAACAAACAATTATATAATTGCACAGGATGGTGTTCCAAATAAAGATGAAAAATATTTTTATCCAATAGAAATATTTGGAAATCATAGAAGAATTTTATTAGGAAATGATTGGAAAACAAAAGATGGTATTAAATATTCAAGTTCATTTAAAACAGGCATATCACAAAAAGTTATAGATTTAGCTAAAGCTGGTAGAATTCAATTTATTATAAATTATTCACACGAACCATTTTCAGATGAATGGTTTATAGAAGAATTTGAAAAAATGGTCAATGAAATGGAACTTAATATGAATATGTTTCATTTTTTTGTGGGTACATCTAATTTATATGAGTTAGTACCAAAAGCAAAGGAATATAATTTTTATTTTGAAGATTCAATAATACAAAGTACTGCAATTAAAATTAAAAATTTAAAATCACAACCAAATTTTACTTTAGGATATAAAACTGAATGGATTGATGATTCTGAAATAGATTTAAATCGTAGTAAATATTTTGTTTGTTTAAATAGAAATTCACAAAAATCATTTAGATATACTTTTGGTTGTTTTTTGGAATCAAAAAATATGTGGGATAAAGTGTATGCCAGTTTTCTAAAAAAATCGGACAATAAAGCATTATATTTAACAGGCGATGAATTATTTGATTTATCTATAAAAAATTCAGAAGAATCTTTCTCTAATAAAATACCAATAGAAGTTGATACACATAGTTCTGAAGATAAGGAATCATTTGAAGTAGCAAAAGCATTTAAAAAAGAAATATATTTAGATTCTTACATATACATAGTTACTGAAACAAATTTTGAAGATGATATTTTTATAACCGAAAAAATTTGCAATCCAATGGCTGTGCTACAACCATTTATTATTTTTGGAGCATATGGTTATTTAAAATATTTACAATCATTAGGATTTAAAACGTTTGATGGGTTTATAGATGAAACGTATGATGATATAAAAGATAATCAAAAAAGATATTTGAAAGTATGTTCAGAAATAGAGAGAATTTCAAACTTGCCAATAGAACAATTACATAGTTGGTACAATTCTATAACTGATATTATGATTCATAATAGAAATCATTTAATATCATTTGCAGATAAAACAATGTTTAGAGATAATTTAGAAAAAATAGAAAAAAAATGGATAAGAAGTACAATAAAATTGTTATAACAGGCTGTAGCGGCTTAGTTGGAATACATTTAGTAAAAAAATGTTTAAATAAAGGATATGACGTAATTGGTGTAGATTTAAAATATTCTGATAATTTACCAATATCAGATAACTTTACTTTCTATGAATTAGATTTAACAAATGAAGAAAACATAAAAAATTTATTTTTTTATGAAACACCAGATGTAGTATTTAATTGTTTTGGTATTAAAGGTTCACCACTAAGAGCAAAAACTAAGCCAGTAGATTTTTTATATCCATCGTTTAAGGCTAATACTGAAATAATTAATCAATGTGCTAAGCACAATATTTGGTTAGTATTCGTAAGTTCAGTTGGCGTTTATGCACCTGCTGAAAAGTTTGTAGAAGATAGTGTTTGGAAAACACTTCCATCGGAAGCAGATTGGTTTCCATCGTGGAGTAAAAGGATGGGTGAAATTCTTTTAGAATCGTATAAGGTTCAATATAATTACGATAATTGGGCTATTATTAGACCAGCAAATATCTTTGGTGAATATGATGATTTTAGTGGTAATGGTACTGTAATTGGAACTCAATGTAAAAAAATATTTGAAGCAACAAATGAGATTGAAGCATGGGGGGATGGTACACCTATCAGAGATTTTGTATATGCCGGCGATGTAGCTGATGCTATTTTAGAACTATATGAACGTGATTTACATACTACAATTAACTTTGGAGCGGGTGAAGAAATTACTATTAAATCTATGATTGAACAACTGATAGAAATTAGTGGAAAGGATATATCTATAAAATGGGATACATCTAAACCAAACGGAGATATGCGTAGACAGATGGATACCACAAAGCAATCTGAAATTGGATTATTACCAAAATTAGGGTTCAAAGAAGCATTGAGAAAAACATATAATCATTATATTAGTGGAAAATAAGTTACATATTGTTACATCGGGTTGTTCATTCACTCACAATTATAGAATGAATATATCTTTGCCAGAAATGGAAGATAGGTGGAAAAATGACCCGAAGGAAGATTATACCTGGTTTCATTGGTTATGGAGAAAGTTGGATAAGGATGCCGAATTTCATAACTATGGTACTATTACAAACGATAATAAAACAATTTGTCGTTCCATATTCTATAAGGTAAATGATTTGATTTTCAATCAAAATGTAAATCCAAAAGATATCATTGTAATTGCACAATGGACTACATTGACTAGGAATTCATTTTTCATTTCACCATCAAAGTATAAAGAAAATCCAAAAAATGATTTAACAAAATTGTGGTTAGAAAAAAATGATTCTCACCCACACACCAACGATTTTATAAAATTTGACGAAAAAGAATATTGTTATCAGCATGGGTATTACTATCTAACCGGTGGATATAATCTAACAAACCATCCTGGCAAAGTTGATGAATTTTGTTCACACTACTTAGACAGTGTAATGTCAAAAGAGGAAAGATATATAGATTGGTTTGATTCGCTGATTGGATTGTTGAGTTGGTTAGAGAAAGTCGGCGTTACTAAATTCTATTCATTTAATATGAATAATAATTTTTCAAAACCGGCATTAGAAGCAAAAACGCCGCCATTTCATATTTGGGATAATCCAAAATTTGGGACTCCGTATCAGCAAATGATAGAGCAAAAAAAAGTTGAAAATACTTGGGGTAGTGGTTTAATGATATATGATAATCCATATGTAAAAATGTATTCTGATAGAATAGATTTTGATAAATACTTTTGGTTTTTTGAAGAAAATTCCGTACATTCGTATGGAGGAATTATAGAATGGAGCATTAGAAACTTTGACTATAATTTATCAGATGGTAATTATAATTTACCAAAAGTATTGTGGAGAGAGATGAACGGAATGAGTATAGATGCACAAAAACAATATTTGGAAAAAAGTTGGTATGGACATACATCATCTATATTAACTCATAAATTTGTAAATGATGTAGTTTTAAATTGGGAAATTTTTAAATAAAAAATATGAAAAGAACAGACAAAATTTTAGTTACAGGCGCAAGTGGATTTATTGGTTCACGATTATTAAAAATGTTATATGAAAATGGATATACTAATTTAAGAGCAACTACATTTGCTAGAGACTTAAGAAATGATTTTTCAGGTACACAATTTGTAGAACATATAAAAGGAGATTTACAAACTGCTGAATTTTGTGAAAAAGTTGTAAAAGATATTGATGTAGTATTCCATTGTGCAGCAAATACATCAAATGCATTGGATACAAAAGTAAATCCTCTTATACACGTTACGGCTAATGTTGAAATGAATGTAAACTTAATGGAGCAAGCTTGGAAAAACAAAGTTCGTAAGTTTATGTATATTTCATCAAATACAGTTTATCCTGATTTAGGTTCTGAATTTTGTTATGAAGATGAAAATTGTCAAACACCAAACATATTTCCTGTTTATAAAGCGGTTGGTAATATGAAACGTTATGGCGAAACACTTTGTGATTTCTTATCAAACCATATTCATACTCCAATGCAGTGTGTAATTATCAGACCTTCAAATGCGTTTGGACCTAATGATAAATATGATTATGAAAAGTGCCACGTTACTCCCGCAAATATCCGCAAGGTAGCGGATGGATTAAACCCAATTCCAGTATGGGGTGATGGTAGTGAGATTAGAGATGTTATTCACGTTGATGATATGGTTAGTGGATTCATATGTGTAGCTGAAAACGTAGATACATATGATGTTTACAATGTATGCTATGGACAAGGATACTCTGTAAATGAAGTATTGAATACTATAAAAGAAATTGAAGGTAATACAAATCCCATAGAATATGTTAACAACAAAGCTCCAATGATTCCCGTTAGATTACTTTCTAATGATAAACTTCGTAAGTTGGGATGGAAACCTAAATATGATTTAAGAAGTGGATTAGAAGATGCGTTAAAGTGGTACAAAGAACATAAAAACGAATTTAATCCAAATTCAAAACCTTAATGGATAGTAAGGAGGATATACTTAAAAAATACGTTTGTGAGATGCCATTTATGTACAGCGATGTACAATGGACATCTCAATTCGTATGCTGTCCTTCTTGGGCACCACAAAGTATCAGAGTTGATGTTAATGGAAATGAAAGCTGGTTTCCGGTAAACGAAACCGATGATGTAATGCGGAATTGGACATCAGTTCCGGCTCAAAATATTCGTAAATCGGTTTTAGATGGTACTTACAAATATTGTGACCACAAAATATGTCCGAGATTAAATGAATTAATAAACACAGGCAGAAAACCATATTTGTTTAGAGAAATAGATGAGTTTAGAGAGGTTTACAATATTCATACCGAAGAAGATATTATAAACTATAAAACGCCGCCTGAAGAGATTCTATTTGGATTCGATAGAAGTTGCAATTTAAGATGTCCATCTTGTAGAGTTAATTTAATTCCAAACGATGATTTAGAATCACCACAACATAAAGCAAAATTACATTTATTAAAATCGATTGAAGATAATTTTGCAAGTAATTTAAAAAGAATTATGGTTACAGGTAGTGGTGACCCATTCTATTCAAAAATTTATAGAGATTATTTGATAAACTTTGATATAACAAAGTATCCCAATTTAGAACAATTACAAATAATTACAAATGGTAATTTATTGGATGAAAAGTTGTGGAATCAGATGAAAGCAAGCCCATACATTAAAACTATTGAAATTAGTATTGATGCGGGTACAAAGGATACATATGAAAATAAAACGAGATTAAATGGTAATTGGGATAGATTAATAAATAATTTAAAATTTCTATCAACTCGAGATACAATAGATGAATTTATATGTTCAATGGTAGTTAGTAAGCACAACTATAAAGAAATGTATTTGTTTTATGAGATAATAACAGATATATTTAAAGAATCTACATTTGAATTGGTTATAAATTATAGACAGTTGGTAGATTGGGGAACATATCCATTTGATACTTTAAAAGAATTACAAGTATTCAATGAAGAGCACGAATTATTCAATGAGTTTTTAGAAGAAGTAAATAAAATACATAATAAGAAATTTGTAAACCACAATTTTCATCATTTAATTAAATAATATGAGCGCACCACAATATTCACCATACAAAGATGCATTGACAAAATCGATGCTAACTTTAGCACAAATGGATGATACAATTTTTATTGGGCAACAAATAGTTTATGCCGGAAATCCTATGAGTACAACATTAGGAGATGTACCAAAGGAAAAAATGATTGAAGTACCTGTTATGGAAGAAACACAAATGGGTATGACTTTGGGATTAGCTATGACTGGTAAAAGAGTAATTACATTTTATCCTCGTTGGGATTTTATAGTTTCAGCAGCAAATCAAATGATAAACCATTTGGATAAATTTGAAATTATGACCGGTAAGAAGCCAAATGTAATTATAAGATTAGGTAAAGGCTCAGATAAACCATTAGACCCGGGCCATCAACATAAAGGTAATTATATTGAAGAGTTTAAATCCTTATGTAAAAATATAGAATTTCACGATTTGAAAACACCATATGATATTGAATTAGCATATACTTATGTTATGAAAGAGGGCGGTATTCATTGTTTAGTAGAATATCCAGAACTATATTATCAAAATTAATATTATGAAAAAGCTATTAAAAAAAATTCCAATTATTTCTTTTTTTATAAAAAAGTATGAAGAAAGACAATCTAAAAAACGAATTCAAAAAAAGTTAGAGGAGCTTAAAAAAAGAGACCCTTTTGTTTATAAATCATTTTAATTATGAAGAAGTTATGCTTCGTTCATTATAGGAAAGATTCCGAAGGAAAATACTATTTTAAAGATGCAGAACCAAAATCAGATTTTAACGAATTGATTGGTTCTTTTTGTTTATTTACTGTATTTGATTTGATTAAATTGGATTCAATAAATTCTGAAACATCTTTATTTATTTCATTTCAATCAATAGATTTTTCAGTGCCATCATTTTGGGAAACTTTAAATGATAAATTAAAATCAATTAAAGTTAAAAATATATTTTATGATTTAGCTACATATGATAATCAAGAAATAGCTGAATCAAATATGGATTTACTTTCCAATTTAATAGATGTTGAAAGTTTTATAATAAGTAAAAATATAATTTCAAAAAGAAATAATCACCTTTGGTTTGAAGAATTATTTTTTCATTACGTTAAGCCTGATAGCTTAATACCATTGAATATATTAGCATTTAAACGAGTTGAAGATACTACATACCGTATACTAAGAAAGTTTAAGGGTATGTTTTATGCTGGCCATAATAGAATACATAAATTAGAATTTTTAAATCATTTATATACAAATGATTATTTAAAAGATTTTATATGGTCATCAACAGGTCCGGATTATGAGCCAGATTTATTTAACGAATTTGTACCGCTAAAATTTCAAGAGTATTATAAAACGCTAGATATTATTAAATTATTACCCCATTTAAACGATTATGAAACGTATGAAGATTATAGAGATAGAGCAAACGCTTATAACTTTGTTTCATATTTGGATTCATATTTCGATGTAGCAGCTGAAACACGATTTTATCATATACAACGTTCTTCGGGAGCAACAAATACTCAATTAAGTTGGAATAATATTTCTGAAAAAATAATGAAACCAACGTTGATGGGGCATCCATTTATATTACTATCAAAGCCAAATACTATATCTACATTAGAATCTATGGGATTAAAGTATAATTTTGATTTTTGGAAATATGAATACGATTCTATTTTAGATGATTCTGAAAGAATGAAATCTATATTAGAATTTACGGATAGTGTTATGAAACTATCTAAAAAGGAATTAAAACAATTTAAGACAGAATATAATCATTATACCGCAGGAAACTTTAATCAAATGGTTAAAGAGATATATCCACAAAGTATTTTAAGTATTTACAATAAAGCATAATGAAGCATATAGTAGCTAGTGGTTGTTCATTTACTAGACAGGCACAACGAATAAATTTAGAAGGAAACGATAGTGATTTTCTATCAGATTGGATAGAAATGTGGCGATGG
>Ga0315906_10003855_pt1 | contig 19623 bp, 11 predicted proteins | sample LakEriMetagenome_4_FD_203526 | JGI IMG/M metagenome (GOLD analysis project Ga0315906, IMG submission 203526) | Freshwater fungal communities from buoy surface, Lake Erie, Ohio, United States - Buoy 2 MA122 | ecosystem: Environmental > Aquatic > Freshwater > Lake > Lake biofilm | place: USA... | reverse complement strand
GCGAGGTGTCGACGCTGTACTGGACGGGGGACTGCTGGGGTGTCACGGAGGCAATCGACGAGGCTCCCGGCGACGGGCTCGATGGGGCGCCGACCCACGAGGACTGCGCGGTCGACGAGGTCATCGGCGGCATCGGCGGCATCGAGGGACGGTGATGCAGCTCGGGCTCGTCCGGTTCCTTGGGCGGGCGCGGGGTCACGGTGGGTGCGACGGTGTCATGCCTACCGGTGATCATCGCCTGCTCGACGGCAAGGGCGGTCTCCTCGAGGGATTTGCCCTCGTGCGTGTGCTCGCCGGGCATCGTGCTGCCGCGTGATCCCTGCTGTATGACGTGGGTGAGCTCGTGCGCGAGGAGCTGCTGGCCGCGCTCGCTGGCCAGGGGAGCATCGCCGGCGAGGTAGATCTGGCCGTCTCGGGTGAAGGCCTCGGCGTTGACGGCGTCGGACTGGGTGGCTGCACCGGCCCCCTCGTGGACGGTGACGTGCGACGGAGGCTCGCTGCCCGTTGCTCGCAGGGCCTGCTTGACCCGCTCGGGCACCTGCACGCGGCGCGGTCCGGCCGCCCGCGGCTCGGCGGTGCCCTGCATGGCGGCAAGCCCGGTGGGCGTGGTGTCGCTCAGGGAAGACGTGCGGGGCGCGGTCGACCGTGCGCGGCGCTGAATGCCCGTGCGTCCGGAAAGGACGGGGCGGGCGGGTGCAGGGCTCACCGCCGATGGTGTCGTCGCGCGAGACGACGTGGCGGACCCCGCGGACGTGGCGGCCGACGCAGTCGATGCAGTGGATGCAGTGGATGCAGTGGATGCAGTGGCTGCAGCTGAACCGGCGATTCCCGCAGCGACCGTCAGGGCGCCCGCTGTTCTAGCGGCGGAGGGCGCTGGCCCGGATGAGGGCGCGTCCGGCGATGCGTGCAGCAGCGCCGGCAGATCGGTGCTCAGTGCCCGTGTGGTGGGCGATTCGGTGGACGGATTGCCAGTGGATGCGCTCATCGGTCGGGAGCCGAGCACGGGCGACGAGGACGTCGACGACGAAGACGACGGAGACGAAGCGGATGACGGAGACGAAGCGGATGACGGAGACGAAGCGGATGACGGAGAAGAGGTGGACGAGGCAGAGGGCGATGATCCGAGACCTGCACCTGTCTCGCGGTGCACCAGCGATTCCACCTCGGCCAGCGACATGGTCGGGACGTCTGGGCCAGCGACATCTCCGGACTCTGTACCTGCTGTGACCGACGGAGCCACACCGATCAGTGGTCGCGCGGGTGTGGCTGATGCAGAAAGCGACGGCGACGACGACGGTGGGGACGACGACGAAGGTGAGGACGAAGGCGACGACGAAGGCGGTGATGACGAAGGCGGTGATGACGACGAAGACGCCGTCGCGGTCTCGATCTGGTGGACGAGATCGACGAGGGATGCAGGAGGCGCCTCGGCTGTCACGCGCGGGGCGCTCTCTCCGGCAGACGACGAGGGGCTGCTTGGTGAAGCCGGCAGCGAGGTGCTGGCGGGCGTTGACGGCAGCGGTGGGGTCAGCTCGGCCGAGGGTAGGTCGTTCCCCAAGTCGTCGTCGTCAAGTTCCGGCGGCAGCGAGACATGGCCACGCGAGCGCCGCCGGACGATGGGAGCCGCGGTGGAGGCCGGTGTGCTGGACGGCGGAGAACTCGACGACGGGGCTCGAAGGGGAACCAGCTCCGGATAGTCCGGCGCAGGAGCGTGTTCCGCGGCCGAAGCCGACGGAGGGGTCGGTGCGGGCGGCAGCGACGGCGGATCCATGCGGTTGGACTCCGAGGGCGGCGCCGCAGGCGCGGGCCGGCTGTCGGGAGGGTCGGTCGGGCGCTGGGTCGGTGGCGCGGCGACGGGCGCAGAGGCCGCCTGGGCCGAAGGTGCGTCAGGCTCCGCGTCAGGGGTGGAGCGGGCCAGGACCTGGCCCGGCACGACGGCGGGTCCACCGCCACGCCGCCGCACGACTGTGGTGCTGTCCACTCCCGGGAAGGTGGACGGTGGCATCTGCGGGGCCGTGGGCGGCTCGAAGTCCGGGGCCCCTGATGCAGCCACGGGACGAAGCCCGGAGGCGGACGCCGGGCTGGAGACCCGACGTCGAACGGCGTCCGGTGAGGGAAGGGTCGACGTGGGAGGAGAAGGGCGCTGGGTTGCGCGCGGTTTCGCGGAGATCCTGCGGGGCCGGGGGGTCACCGGCGCCGGTGTGGGTGCCGGCTCGTCGAGCAGCTCGTCGGCATCCTCGTCTGCGCGGATCAGGTGCTCGAGTTCGGGGCCCGAGGAGCGGAGCCGACGCTTGGCGCGGCGCTTCACGCGTCCGGCGACCTGCATGTCCACGGCATGCGTCAGCTCGGTGTCGGCCACCGCTGTGGGGCGCCGGGTCACGAGGTAGTCGCGCGAGGACTGCTGGATCATCGCCGGCGTGCCGAAAGTCGGCTGCATCGGCGGGAGCAGCATGAAGTCGCCGCGGTACGGCGTGGAGGGGGTCGTGTCGGGGGTGTCGGTCATCGAGCACCCTCCGATCCGATGCGGTTGAAGTTCGAAACCATGGATGTCATGCGGCGTCGCACGTCATGCGGAAGGTCCATGAGGTCGTCCATGGGCCAGTGGAGGTAGTAGGCCAGGAACCCGATCTCCTCCCAGAGGCGGTCGGTCCCGACCGTCGCTATTCCCCCGGCGCACCACCTCCGACGTCGACCAGCATGGTCTCTCCGCAGCTGGTGCAGGAGACCTCGGCCACCGTCGTGCCCTCGGTGTTGATGCGCCGGTAGAGGTCCTGCAGGAACGACAGATCGGTGGCCCAGAGGCCGCCCATCACCTGGTCGTCGATCACCTGCACGGTGCCTAGTCGGGTGACCACCCGGGCGAGCAGCACGAGGCTCATGAACGCCTCGTGCTGCCGCACCTTCGGGTCGAGCAGGGGCATCAGCTCATCGCGTGCCGTGGCGAGCCGCATCGTGCCCTCGCGGTGCGTGACCCCATCGGGATCGACGTACCCGCGCGGCAGGACGAAGTCGAACGTCGTCTGCAGCGAGCCTGCGTCCGACACGCTCATGTGCTGGTGGTCCCTTCAGTGGCCGATCAGCCGGTCGTCATCTCCGTGAACGCCATGCTGATCGTGATGTTGATGCCCGTCGCCTCGCCGGCCTTCAGCGCGCCGTACGACACGTTGGTCACCATGAGGCCGGTGAACTCGATGGTCCGCACCGGCGCGCCATAGGTGTCCTTGTAGACGAGCTTGCCGGTCTTGCGCGCACCCTTGAAGTCGCCCCGAAGCCCGTCGAGGAACCACTTGGTGATGCCGTCGTCGCCGGTGGCGAGGACGGTGACCTGAAGCTGCCCTGACTGGCGTGGGCCGAGCATCTGCTGGATGACGTACTGGCCGGAGGGCGACATCGACTTCAGCTCGATGGTCGCGGTCTCCTGCGCGATGTTGTTGACCTCGATCACGTTCGGAATGGTCTGTCCGTCAATCGAGAACTCGAACGAGTAGGCAGTTAGCGCCTCACCGTCGACAAGTGCCATGATCTTTCCCCTTTACGGATGTCGGTTGATTGACGGGTCTACTCGGCGATGGACGTGCCGCCGGAGAACTGCGACAGGCGGAAGATGACGAACTCCGCGGGCTTGACCGGCGCGACGCCGATCTCGACGATCACCATGCCGAGGTCGATCGACTCGGCGGTGTTGTTCTCGCCGTCGCACTTGACGAAGAACGCCTCCTGCGGGCTGGAGCCGAAGAGCGCACCGGACCGCCACTCGTTGACGAGGAAGGCCGAGATCGTGCGGCGGATGCGACCCCACAGGTTGGCGTCGTTCGGCTCGAACACCGCCCACTGGGTGCCCTGCAGGATCGACTCCTCCAGGTAGTTGAAGTAGCGGCGCACGTTCACGTAGCGCCACTCGGCGTCGCTGGACAGGGTGCGGGCGCCCCAGACGCGAATGCCACGCCCCGGGAACGACTTGATCGAGTTCACGCCCTGCGGGTTGAGCATGTCCATCTCGCCACGCGTCGCGGGCGAGTCGACACCGACCGCACCGAGGATGACCTCGTTGGCGGGGGCCTTGAACACGCCTCGGCTGTCGTCGTTGCGGCTCCACAGCCCGGCGAGGTGGCCGGATGGCGGGAACGAGACGTTCTTGCCGACCGTGGGATCGAACACCTGGATCCACGGCCAGTACATGACACCGAACTTCGAGTCGAAGCCGGTGGTGTTCATGCGCCAGTTGCTGGCGTCCTGGGCCTTGAGGCCGGCAGGGGTGTCGAGGATCGCCATGCGATTGCCCATGAGCTCGCAATGGGCCAGCATCCCGGCCTGGATGGCCTTGACCGCAGCCTCGTCGATGAGTCCGGCCTGGTGCGCCACGACGACGTCGGGGGCCGCGATCATCGTGATCTCCTCGAGAGTCTCGAAGGCGGTGAAGCCCGAGCGCTTGGAGGAGTCGCCGATCACCTCGGCAGAGTCGACCTTGGCGGGCGCCTCCTTGGCCTCGGCCGAGAGCGCGACCTTGCCGGTGCTGAGTCCGGAGGCGACGAGTGCCTCGTCCACGGCGACGGGCGCGATGCGCACGATCTTGGACTTGGTGTTGACCTGCGTGACGACGTTGTTCGGTCCGGCAGCGAGCGTGCCGGTGAAGGTCTCCTCGGCAGCGCCGTCGGCGGTCACGACGATGGTGTACTCGGCCTGGCCCTCGGCCTCGCCGGTCTCCTTGACATCGACGCTGACGTTCTTGGCCTTGTCGGACAGGGCCATGACGTTGACGGCCATGACCTTCTTGTCGGCCTTCGAGGGCAGTGCCGCCATGGGGGCCGCGCTCGGGCGCATGTCCGTGGGGATGCGCACCACGTACGCGCGGCCGCCGCCGTTGTTGAAGAAGCCGTAGACGGACTTGCCGAGCGCGTAGTTCTCGACCATGTCGCCGAAGGTCTCGACGTACTGCGACCAGTTCGTGACGAGGACGGGCTCGTGGAGCGGGCCGGACGCCGCGAAGCCGACGAAACCGGCGATCGCGGTACCCACACCCTCAATGGGCCGCGTGGCCGCGGGAACTTCCTCGACGTAGACGCCGGGTGACAGGTAGCTGGGCATGCAGGTATCCCTTCTGGGTCTGGGTGAGCGTGACGCTAGTGATGCGGGGGGCCCCTGCATACCCCCCCGATCGGAGGGGTGCGGGGGGGAGGCCAGCCCGGGTAGCGTCCGGTCGTGTCCAATCCCTTGGTCAGCGGGAGCCTGCTGCGATGCAGCATGGGGCTGACCCCGGCCCCGCTGACCGTGCTGCCCCTCAACCGGGTCATGGCGCAGGGCCCGCCGGCCGGCAACATCATGGACAACAAGCCGATCGTGAACATCGCCCCCTTCGGGATGTGCCGTTCGGTCGCCAATCCGGTCGTCGCCTCGGCCACCGCTGCGGCCTTCGGCGTGCTCACGCCGATGCCCTGCGTGCCCGCGACTGCAGCTCCCTGGATCTCGACCTCCCGGGTGATGATCGCCGGCTCCCCGATGATCACCAAGGACTCCAAGTGCCTGTGCACGTGGGGCGGGCAGATCACCGCGGCCATGTCCCCCGCTGTCACGGTGAAGGCGGGCTAGATGATCCCGGAGATCGATCGGGCGCTGATCGCCCTGCTGGGCACCCAGACCTACGCCGACGAGCGGGTCCGAGTCGACCTCGACCCGCCCACCAAGGACTGGGCAGCCCGGCGCACGGGCCCGGTGCTCAACCTGTTCCTGAACGACGTGCGCGAGGACACCGAGAAGCGGTCGGCCGACATCGTCGAGGTGCGTGACGAGAAGGGCATCATCGTCGCCCGCCGCCCGGCCGAGCGGACCTTCCTCTTCTCCTACGCCCTCTCCGCCTGGACCTCCCGGCCCGAGGACGACCACGCGCTCCTGGGGGCTGCCCTGGGGGCCCTGCTGCGACGGGAGTACCTGCCGGAGGACCTCTGCGACGGCACCCTGGCCGAGTTGGCCCGACTCGGGCGTCCGGCCATGATCCGCGTGGGCGGCGTGCTGTACTCCGAGCGCCTGGTCACCGAGCTCTGGACGGCCATCGGAGGGGAGTTCCGGCCGGTCATCGCCATCACGGTCTCGAGCATGGTGCCGGCCGGGCTGCCTGTTCCGGCAGGTCCGCCGCAGACGGAGCCGCCGAAGTTCGTGTTCGGCGACACCCAGTCTGGCGCGACCTCGACCATCAGCGGCGCCGGACGCGATCGGGCGGGGGCCGATGCCCCGGCCGGACGCACGCGCACGCGGGAATCCCTTTAGGTCCGGTCGGGAGCACGGGGTGAGCCTGGCTGAGGTCGACGACCCACTTCGCCGTTCTGCTCCGGTCGTGCGGCCCGAGGAGCTCGTCGAGGATGACGGCTTCCTCCGCTCGAACTCGATGGGGGCGGCGCGGTCTGCGGGATCGGAACTCGCTCAGCGACCGCCCGATCTCGTTGCGCCCGACGTCACCCCCCCGCGCCGTTTCGCGATCAGGGCCTTTCGATGAGCCATGACCCGGGCGAGGTTCGTTCGCGTGTCGACCGCAACATCCTCGGGGCGCTCACCCGTGTCGAGGATGGCCTTGCGTGCAGCCTCGGTGAGCGCGATGCCCGCGGTCCGGCCGATGTCGCGGCGCATCGTTCCGGAAATGCCGCCGGTGAATCCGGTGGGTCCACCCAGACCGACCTTTTCTGCCACATCCAGCCCGTTCATGGCCACCTGGCCGGCGAAGATTCCCGGCACCCCCGCCGTGCTCTCGGCGTTCATGCCCATGCCGAACCGCGCCAGGATGCACGTCAAGACCTTCAAGCTGGCCTCCAGCCGTCGAAGTCTCCGATCGGGAAGTTGAGGCGACCGGCCTTGCGCCACTCCTCCTGCAGTCCACGGAGCAGGTGCTCCCGGGTCATGGACGCGTGGTCGGCGGCCGCGTAGTAGGCGGCCGACACGACGGCCGACCGGATCGAGCCGCCGGTAATGTCGAGGCCTGCCAGCTTCTTCAGGTCTGCCTTCGCGACCGTCCCTTCGAACGGCCCGAGGGCCTTGGCCCAGATCGTCAGCCGCGCATCGGCGTCGGGCTCCTCGAAGTCCACGATGGCGTCGAGGCGACGCTGGAAGGCCTCGTCGAGGTTGGCGCGCAGGTTGGTGGTGAGGATGGCCAGGCCGTCGAACTGCTCGATGCGCTGCAGCAGGTAGGCGACCTCGATGTTGGCGTAGCGATCACGCGCGTCGGAGACGTCGGAGCGCTTGCCGAACAGGGCGTCGGCCTCGTCGAAGAGCAGCACGCCGTCATCGTTCTCGACGGAGCGGAACACCTCCTCGAGGTTCTTCTCGGTCTCGCCGATGTACTTGTCGACGACGCTCGCGAGGTCGACCTTGAAGAGCGGCACGCCGAGTTCGCCGGCCAGCGCTTCGGCCGACATGGACTTGCCGGTGCCCGAGGCGCCGGCGAAAAGTGCAGTGACGCCACGACCTCGACCCCCGCCGGGACGCATGCGCCACTCGTCGATGACGACGGTGCGGTAGCGCACGCGATCGGCCAGGGAGGTGAGCTGCTCGCGGATCCGGTCGTCGACGATGACGTCGTCGAGGCTGACCTCGGGGGCGATGGTCTGGACGCGGCTGCGCCGCACGGCCCCTGATGCCTTGGCCAGCACGCGCTCCTGCGGTGTCGCCCCGGCCTGAAGGATGTCCTCGGGCTCGAGGTGCGTGGCCGTGCGGGCGAGCTCGAGGTCGCTCTCGGGTGCGAGGGTCTGCCACCAGCCCTCGCGCTGGGCGAGCGTGGGCAGGGGAATGGTGACGGCCGCCTTCTCCCACGGGCCGAGGTGCCTGCGGGTGTCGACCAGCGCAATGAAGGGCGCCCCGATGTGCGCGAAGAAGGAGAGCGCGTCGACGACGGGCACGTCGGAGGCGGCCGCTCGGTAGTCGAGGACGAGCACGGTGCCGAGCATCGAGGCGTCTCGTGCGCATGCGCGAAGGGTCGCCTCGTGGGCGTCCTTGCCCAGATCGAGCAGGGAGGCGTCGAACACCATCGGCTCACGGCCCAGTGCCGTGAGGGTCTGCTGGCGCACGTGGTCAAGCGCTGCCGTTCCAGCGCGGGCACGAAGCACGGCGGGCAGGGTGTCGGGGATGTCGACGTCGGGGAGGAGCGCGGCGTCGAGGGGGTCACGCTCCGGTGCACACAGAGCGCGCACGGTCGTCGGTTCCGGCCGCCAGTCGTCGAGCAGGAAGCGCACCACCTGCTCAGGCACCTTGACGACCTGTCGAAGCAGGCCGCGGTTCGTGGGCCCAGTCTCGATCAGGTTCAGCACCCGCATGATCGAGGTGTCGGAGAAGCGGGAGCGGTCGGCACCATCGAGGGGGTCCAGGCCCGCCAGCTGCATGACGGTGTCGACGGTCGGGCCGACCGCATCCGGCTCGCGGTTCAGCGACGAGAACACGGTCTCGAAGGCGACGTCGAGAGCCGGGGCTGTCGCGATCATGAGAATCGACAGGTCGACGTCATCGAGTGGCAGGGCCTCCTGCAGTTCGCGGACGGGCCCTGGCACGTCATCGGTGTTGAGCCGGGGGGCCTCGTGGGGTCGACCCTCGGTGAAGGCCAGCGCTCGGGCGTAGAGCACCTCGAGGGCCGGGACCCATCCCGGGTCTGGTTGAGGTGGGCTGAGGGGTGCAGGGTGGGCTGCCGCCGGTTCGACTGCCGGCACTGGAGCTGTCGATGCCACCGGTGCGGCCTTCCGCGCGGGTGCCTTCTTCGCCGGGGCGGGCTTCCGAGCGGGTACCTTCTTGGCTGCGCTCGACTTCTTCGCTGGCGTCGGCTTGGTCGGCATGGCCATGACCCTAGGGCCCGACCGACTGCGCGCCCCACCCCCCTGAATGGGGAGGATCACGGCACCGGGCTGAATGCCCGGATGGGCCGGACGTACCGGGTCGTGGTCTTGGCCCAGGTGGTCACCGCGCCGTTGCTCATCGTCACGACCGATGCCGTCGACGACTGCGCGCTCGACGACCAGTAGCCGGGCGCCAGGAACGGCCCACCCTGCCCTGACTTGCTCAGGTCGACGAGCTCGCTGCTGGTCCCGAGGCGCCAGTTGGCCAGGCCGCCGCCGTTGTAGGCGCCAGCGCTGGTGACGGCGCTCGCCCACGCCAGGCGCGGGTCGCTGCCCCCGCTCCAGCTGCTCGGTGCCACCTCGAGGTACAGACCCCACGACTGAGGCGTGCTCGCGACGTAGAACACGGTGCCTCCACCGGGGCCGGCGTCACCGACGCGGCACGTGCCGCCGGTGGCGCAGGTTGCGGCGACGGGGGTGATGGCGGCGGATGCGGCGGAGTAGTCACCGATGCCCGCGGCGTTCATGGCCGCGACCTTGAAGGTGTAGGCGGTGCCGGGGGTCAGGCTGGTGGCAGTGCACGTGAAGTCGACTCCAAGGCTCGTGCATCCGGCCTGGTCGGTGTAGTTCACGCCGTCGGTCGACTTCTGCACGGTGTAGCCGGAGATCGGTGCACCGCCGTCGTCCGAGGGAGCCGACCAGGAGAGCGACACCGAGGTGTTGCTGGCCGTGCCGGTGGGTGCTGCCGGCGCAGTGGGAGTCGTGCGCGGAGTGCCGGGAGCGACATCGCTGATGTCGCTGAAGCCGGAGGAGATCACCATGCGCAGCGCGATCGAGTACGTCGTGCCGTTGGTGAGGCCGGTGATCGAGAGCGGGCTCACGATGGACGACGGAGAACGCGTCACCCACGTGCTGCCGCCGTTGGTGGAGTACTGCAGGTTGGAGGCTGAGCCGCTGTACGTGAAGGCAACGGAGAGGCTGCTGTTGCCAGGGGTGATACCGGTGATGTCGGGGGCGCCGGCGTTGGGAAGTGGGGAGATGCCGCCGCTGGAGGGCGACGCCAGACTCGCTCCGGCATCCGACAGTGCCGTCACCGTGTAGTAGAACGGCCCTGTCGACGACACGGTGTCTGTGCACGTGGTTGCGATTGTGGATCCGGTGGTCGGCCGGCCGCACAGGCCCGACGTGAGTTCCGTGAACGGCCCCCAGGCATTGGGGCCGCGGTGCACCGAGTAGCCCGTGATCGCGCTGCCATTGATGGCTGGAGCAGTCCAGCTGAGGTTGATGTCGCCGCCGGTGCTGCCCTCGCCCGTCGGTGCGGCGGGGGTGTCGGGGGGTCCGGCCGGTGTGACGGCTGATGATGCGGCGGAAGGCGATCCGGCACCGAAGGAGTTCACGGCCGTGACGCGGACGTAGTAGGCGGTGCCGTTGGTCAGGCCGGTCGCATTGCAGTTCCTGCTCGTTGACGACGAGGTGAGGCTCGGCGCGCAGGTGCCGTCGGCGGGGAGCCAGCTGCCCGTGCCCGTGGTGCTCACATCGACGAGGTAGCCCACGAGAGGTGAGCCGCCGTCGCTGCTGGGAGCCACCCACGTCACGGCGGCGTAGCCGTTGCGCGACGTTCCGGTCACGGTCGTCGGTGCCCCCGGAGTCGTGCCGGGCCGGCCGGATGCGGAGCCGCTGACCAATGTGGTGGGCGTCGCCGGTGAGACGGCGAGACCGAGCTGCACCTCGTAGGTCGTGCCGTTGGTGAGACTGCCGATGGTGAGTGTTCCACTTGAGGTCGCGGCCGAGTTCGCCCACGGCTCCCAGGTGGCGCCGTCGTCGCTCGAGTAGCGCGACCACACCGTCTCGCCAGCGCTGACCGTGACGGTGTAGGTGATGTCGAGTTGGGCATCGCCCGGGGTGACCTCCGTGATCACGGGGGCGCTTGAACTCGAGGTCGGCGTCACGCCGGCGGACTCCGGGGAGTCAGCGCCGGCCCCGCGCGCGTTCGTGGCCTTGACCCGAAAGAAGTACTCCTCGCCGGCGGTCAGACCCGTCAGGGAGCAGCTGGTGTCGTTCGGATAGTCGTTGACCTCGATGCAGGCACCGGTGACGTCGTCCCACGTGCCCGCAACACCTCTGCGCATGGAGACGGTGTAGCCGGTGATGTCGGAGCCGTTGCTCGACGGGGGGTACCAGAACACCTCGGCGCTCGTGACCCCCGCTATGGCCGATGGCTGAGCTGGTGTTCCCGGCACCCCATACGGAGTGACGGCTGTGCTGGCGCCCGACCAGTCTCCCTGACCGGCCGTGTTGACCGCGGACACGCGAAAGCGCACAGAGGTGCCGTTGACCAGACCCGTTGCCGTGCAGGAGCGCACGTCACCGAGCCCCGTGCACCCGGCTTGCTCGGAGAAGGGCCCATTGAAGAGAGACTTCTCGACCGTGTAGTTAGTGATCGATCCGCCTCCGCTGCTCGGAGCAGTCCACGTCAGCGTTGCCGTCGTGTCGCCAGCCGTCACCGTCGGAGTGCCGGGCGCACCCGGCGCCGATCGTGGCGGGTCGTCGTCGGTCTGGGTCGGGGCGGTCACCGTGCCCGTCGTGGAGGAGTCGCTGCCGTACGGCACCACGGGGCCGTACGGCCACTGTGAAGGCTCAGACGAGCCGAGGTCGTTGCTGGCGACCACGGCGACGGTGTAGCCGCGCCCGATGACGACTTCGTAGATGTCGCAGGCCAACTGATCCTGAACGGTGCATGACGCGTCGGCAGCCGATGGCACCCAGTCGGCAGGTCGATCGCGACCTTCGATCGCATAGGCCCGATAGGTCACTGGCCGTGCACGATTGACGTTCGCGGGTGGCTCCCACGCGACCCTGATGGATCCGACGCTGGCGGATGCCTGCACATCGAGGGGCGCCGAGGGACGCTCGCGCTTCGCTCCCCAGGTCGCGGTGACCTGCACACGGTTCGTCCATCTCGCCTTGGTCGTTCGGGGGGCGACGACGCGGACGCTGGAAATACGGTCGCCCTGATCGGGCAGTCGCCGCAGCAGGTTCGCGGTGGCGTTCGCTCGAGCAGTGGCCAGTCGTCGCTCCTTGGCGCTGACGCGCCCCTTGGGGATCGACGCGGAGATGGTGACCCGTGCCTGAGCGTCCTCGGGGATGCCTGCGACGAACTGGCCGAGGGCGGTGCGCCCGGTCGAGCTCATCGCTGAGCGTCCCTTGCCGAAGGCGACCGATGCCCGCTTGACCGATACCTGTTCCTCGGGTGAGTCCCGTGACTCCCCGGCAACGGCGCTCCATGCAGTGCGTGAGGTCAGCGCAGTGCTGGCAGTGGGGGCCTCGGGGTGACCGCGATCCATCGCCCCGACCATGGCGGGCGCAGTCAGCATGAGGCCGCTGATCAGTGCACCTACGGCCCCGAACACGACCCCGGTGCGCAGAGCAGTCACGGCGTCCTTTCGCTTCAGGCTGCGGGGGTACTCAAGCAGGGCTGCCTCGACCCGAGGCTACTTTGCAGGATCAATCCCTCACACCCCCTGATCCGGGGGGCACCCACCGTGCTCCCATGATCATGTCCCTGCATGCCCACTCCGTTCAGGGGGGTGAAGGGTGGGCCGGGGACACCTAGGGTGGGCGTGCCGCGTCGGGAGACTTGGCCCGGAGCGAAGGCGTGGCGTGTCGGCGTGGGGGGAGGTGATGAGCGGTGCCCCACATGACGGCGGACCTTGAGGAGGAAAAGGTCCCCGGCGATCTGGCTCGATTGGCTGCGGGATTGCCAGCGCAGTCCCGGCTAGCCAGCCATGCTGAATCGACGCTTTCCCATCAGGCACCTGCCGAGGGTGACGGGTTCACCCGTCGGCCGGGAGCTGGCTCGGCAGGTGTCGCTGAGGACCTTCCCTCGTCTCTCTCCGCGGCGAACGCCGCACGCAAGCGCGCCCTGCCCCTGATGGGGGCACCCGTGCAGGGCGGTCCCGAGCCGGCCGTCGGCAAGGCCGCGAGCAGAAGTAAGGGGCTGACGTACGCCGCGAAGGGCGCCAAGGTGCTGGCGGAGCTCTCGGAGCTTCCCAAGAAGGCCAAAGCGGGCGCCCATCTCCTCGGTAGCTCCGCACCGGCGTTGCTCGACAAGGCGGGTGACGCGATCGGTGGCTTCCGTGACCCAGCCGACAACATGCTCGCGGGCTACGCCCCTGCTCAGGAGTTCTTCCAGGGCGCTGAGAAGGTGGCAGGTGACATCGAGGAGTTCACCCACCTGCCTCAGTTCTCCCTCGGTCAGGTCGCCGGCAAGGACGTGAAGGCGGGCATCCCCACGAACGCCGCATTGAAGGCTGCGGCCGGCGCGATGGACATCCGTCAGTACCAGCGAAACGAGGGAACCGACCCGAATGCCACTGCTGTTCACGAGAGGCAGGGCGTGGAAGGGGCCCAGCAGGCCTTCCGTCGAGCCCAGCAGGTGCGCAGTCAGCTTGCGTCCCTGCTCGATGACGCTGGCGGAAATCTCTCGCGCGACGAGGTTGCCGATCCAGTCGACCAGAAGGTCGCGACCTACCTCGGCGCTCAGCGCAACCTTGCTTCTCGCAGCGCTTTTCGCAAGGCGGGCAACCTGGTCAGAGCCAACAACCGGCTTGTCAAGGCGCAGGAGGGCGTCGGCCAGCGCACCTTGAACGAGTACTCGATGGAGCAGTCCGCCTACCTCAACGACAAGCAGTTCGTCCCCCGCAAGCCCCTCGGCTTCTTCGACACACCTGGTGCCTCTGCGCCCACGATGCAGGACGTCGAGTACGGGCCGTTCCTGCCGTCCGGCTACCGGGACGATGTCGCCGGCGGTCGTGAGATGCAGGCAAACGTCACTGGCGTGCGCGCCCTCGGGGGTGCCGGCCGGTTCCTCGAGGGCGAGGCCAACGCCGACCGCATGGTGCGCCGCGGTGAGTACGGCAAGGCCTACGGAGTGAAGGCCGCCGACGTGCTGGTCGCTTCGGGGACTGGCGCGGGGGCTGCGGCTGCCCAGGCTGGCCTGACGGCTGCAACAGGTGGTGCGATCGCGCCGGCTCTCGCTGCGCTCCAGGTGGGCAAGCACGCCGTCGGTCACGTGCTCAAGCAGGCAGGCAAAGGCATCCAGAGCGCTGCGGAGCTGGCGGAGCGGTCCAAGGACCCGCATGGTCTCGCGAAGGAGCAGGATCATCGGGACCTGTGGAACTCGCACTACGGCTTGGGGAAGCCCGAGCCAGCACCTGTCGCCGATGGCGATCCCGAGCCGCTGCCAGAGGGTGATGCGAGCGCTGAGGCCAACGCGGATACCGGTGTGCAGAACCCGGCTGGGGCGAACCCCGTGCATCCACTGTTCGCCGAAGCACCCGTGGCCACGCCGATCGCCGGTGGGTACGACGAGGTCAAGGCGATCCGCGACAGGAAGTACGAGTACTACGGGATGCCGCAGAGCGAACGGGAGCTCCTGCGCCAGGGCGGCAACGCAGGTCCGCAGCAGGCGCAGGCCCCTGTGCAGGCGCAGAGTGCCCCCGAGGAGAAGAGCGCCCGGGAGGAGAAGAGCGGGACGGAGGCTCATGACGTGCCCGGCGGTGACGCTGTCGCTGTCGATCCGAAGCCCCCCGTCGCCGCGGGTGGTCCGTACGTCGATGCATCGGCTCGTGCGGCTGACGCGCGAGCGCGCGGCGTCCACTTCGAGAAGCAGGGAGATCGATCGATCCTCGGCCGTCAGGATCGCACGCTGGGCCGGGCGGTGAAGGACTGGACGTGGGGCTCGGTGAAGGCTCTCGGCAAGGGCGCATGGGAGACCCTGAAGGCCATTCCCAAGGGTCTGGCGAAGGTGGGCTCACTCGTGGGCAAGGGCGTTGCCTACCCGTTCAAGGCGCTGATGAAGCGCCATGAGCGCGAGATGGCCAAACTGCGAGCTCATCCGGGAGACCTCGCTCGCACCAAGTACCAGCAGTTGGAGGAGGACGCCGCACTGGATCCGCTGGATCAGCGGGTGGTCCACTTCGACGACCCGAAACTGCAAGAGGCCGTCGCCGCACTGGGTGACGAGGAGAAGGTCGACTGGGAGAGGGCGAAGGCGCGTTACGACGGCGTCTTCGGTGCGGTGGATCCCAGCGCCGGCCAACGAGTCGGAGGCACGCGAGCTCAGGCGAAGGCGGCCCTCGGGGCCAAGCCTGAGACCGCGCGGGCCGAGGAGTCCGCTGCGCTGCGCGAAATGCTTGCCCCGGGCGAAGGGGAAGTCGCTACGGACCGGAACGAAGTCCTCCGGATGCTCAGGGCGCGATTCGGCACAGGCGCGGCTCCGGACGAGCCTCGGTCGGCTGCTGGTCCTGGCGGCCCCGATCCTGGGGGTCCCGGGCCTGGCGGTCCGGGCGCCCCTGGACCCCATGGCCCCCACCGCCGTGACGGTGACCCTGACGTCCCGAAGCGGAATCCCGGTCCGGGAGAGCGACCAGGGCCCGCGAAGCGCCAACACTCCAGCGACGAGGGCAGTCCGGGGGAGATCACTCGGCTGCAGAACGAGCTCGATGAGCTTGATCGTCGGGCTGCAGAGCGCGCCAGGGCGAACCAGTCCATGGGCATGATCCAGCCGCGGGGCCAGGGGGGTGGGCAGGCTGGTCCTGCCGAGAGACGGGACGAAGGACCGTCTGAATCCAGCGGCGACGCGCGTGGCGGCGAGGGCCCGCTGATGTACCAGTTGATCGACGGTCACTGGCAGATGGCGCCGGAGGAGGAGAAGGGCGTGAGACCGGTGGCGTCCGCTGACGATGCCGTGCGTCAAGGCAGTCCAGCGTCGATGGCAGGGCCCTCGAATGTGCCGATGCCGGGATCCGTGGCGCAGCCGGAGACCCTCGATACGTCTGCAGCTGGTGTCATGCGCCATCAGCGCCTGATGGATCCGCGCGAACTCGCCCTGCTGGCGAACTCGGCAGACCCCACACGCACTCGGCGGCAGCTGCCGGCGATTCAGTCCGCGGTCGCCAAGGCCCAGGGGTCGGACACGAAGGACGACGCCACGGCGGCCTGGCGTGACGTGGACAGGCTCCAGAGGGGTGTCGTCAATCGTCGATGGTCCGGCTACCGACCGTCCGATCTGGCGAGCATCCAGGCCGCGGGGGCACGCATGGAGTCGCGCCGTGACCTCCTGGGTGAGCGGATGCTGGACGTCTCGACCCGACACGAGGGCCTGGATCTACCCGAGGCCCAGATGCCCGATCGTCGACTCGCGCTGGGTGATGACGACCAGTTCCGCATGCCGGACTTCGAGATGCCAGGCGACGAATTCGACATGTTCGCGAATCCTGATCACGTCCGCACGCTGGACCATGTGATGGAGAGGCAACCCGATGGCCACCTGCCCGGGCGTCGGCAGCAGGTGCAGCAGGCGATGCACGCTCAGCATCGGGCGCTAGCTGCGAGAGTCGACATGGCCGAGAAGCGTGTCCTTGACGACCAAGGTGCTGTCACCGCTGACGCAGAAGCCCACAAGGGCGAAATCACCGTCGATGACCAGCCGGTCTATCCGCAGGTTCCTAACCTCGATGTGGATGCGAATCAGGAATTTGGCGGCAGCTGGCGGCGTGTGGATACCGATCAGGTCGTGCAGGTTGCCGGACTGCACGGTGCTGGTGGGCGTCGTGGCGCCTTCGGCCCTGTTGACGGGCGCAATCAGTTCGGGGAGTTCCAAGACGCCCCCATCCCTGCGGACCAGGCGCTCCAGCCTCCGCAGCAGGGCTGGGATGCAGTGCCCAATAAGCCAGGCCTGTTGGCGAGTGGGAAGAAGAGGACTGCCTACCAGCAGGCGAGTCAGGCGCGTGCTGATGTCGTCGCCCGGGCCTTCGGCGCCATGCGCAACGACCGAGCTCCCGGGTACGTCCAGCAGTCGGCGTTTGGACGGCAGGAGTGGGCGCGGCTCCAGGCCGAGCGCAAAGCCCGACACGATGCCTTGCGCCGCAGACTGAACGGGGCGCAGATGCAGCCTGGCATGCTCATGGGGAACTTGCTGTTCGGAGTCGTGGATGAGCCTCGGCCGGGCAAGAAGGATCGGAAGAAGTAGATCGGGCTGTCGGCTGACTCCACCTCTGTTCAGGGGGGAGTGGGCGCGCGTGAAGCCACCTAGGCTGGGCCCACCGGTATCGGGACGCAAAGCCCTGACAGCCGGCCCAGCACCAAGGCGAGGAGGGCGGTGACCAGCGGTGTCGCAGATGAGCCTTGACCTCGAAGAAGAGAAGTTCGCCGACGACCAGTCCGATGGCCGCGATTCCCTTCCCGCCGATGATGACGCGATCTTCGGCTACTACAAGAACCCCAAGGGCGACTACGTCGCTCGTCCCATCGACCCGAAGGTCGGGGTCCTTCCAGACGAATCCAGGGCTCGTGAGACGCGTGCGCAGCGTCGTGCTCTGAGCCAGGCCCGAGGCCAGGATGCGCTCGGTGGTCCGGGCCTGATCGGGGGGGCATCGGCCGACGGTGGCGGGCTGCTGGGTGACGGTGCGCAGGAGCAACTGCACGAGCAGGTTCCGCAACAGGCACCCCAGGCCGTGCAGCCACCGGTCGCGCCCGCTGCTGCGGCGAAGAAGAAGAGCGGCCCCGCGCGCAGCAAGCTCATCGACGGCACCACCGACGTCCTCGATCAGGCCGTTCATGGCCTCGACAAGTTCAAGGATGTGAAGGACGCCGGCGTCGCGCTGGGCACGGACATCCCGAACTTCGCCGACGCTCTCGGGGATGCGATTCCGGGCATGCGTGACGGGATGGACAACCTCATCGAGCAGTACGCACCCGAGCAGGAGGTGATGCAGGACGTTGCCTCGGGTATCTCGGGCGTGCACAAGAAATTCGAGACCCTCGGCATCAAGGACAATCCGGTGAAGACGGCGCAGGCCATCAAGTTGGCGAGCAACCTGCTCAAGATCCGCCAGTACCAGCGCAACGAGGGCAAGGACACCTCCGGCGTCAACACGCATCAGAAGGAGAATCTGCGCGATCAACTCCTGCTGTTCCAGCAGAGTCGTCGCGAACGCGAGGGAGCGAAGCTGCTCAAGGATCGGATGGATCCTTACGACCGCAGCGACGATGCGGCAACTTCCGACCACAACGCCATCGAGGCTGCCGCAGAGGGAATGCGCAAGCAGGCCGTCGGAAGGATGTGGCAGCGGGGTGCTCGCGCGGCGCTCGGTGCCCAGAGCCTTGCCAAGGCGAACCAGAAGAAGGGTGTCCGCCCCCTCAATGAGCTGTCGATGGAGAAGACGGCATACCTGAACGACAAGGGGTTCGTCCCGCAGAAGCCCCTGGGCCTGTTCGACGGCACGTCCAGCACGCCGGCATTCGTGCCGAAGAAGGGGATGCTGGTCGGCAAGGACGCCTGGGATCTGACCACGGTGGCCGATCGCGACCCAAGTGCACGGCCAGCAGATCCCGACAACGACGACCCGGGTGATCAGGTCCAGGGTGACGAGATCTTCCGCAACGATCCCAAGCGCCGTGACATCACGCGCGTGAACGCGCTCAAGAATCCCAAGGCGAACAGGGAACTCGCCGACGCGTTCGGCAGACAGGGCTACGTCGAGCCCAACGCCGCGGGCATGCGCGACCTGACGGACGAGGAGAAGGCGGCGCGCGGAGGCGAGGGCTACCGAGAGGAGACCGAAGAAGGTCGCGCGATGCAGAAGAAGCTGAAGCCGGTCGATTTCATGGCCGGCACGGGTCGTCTTCTTGAGGGGACGCTCAACTCCGACCGCATGGTGCGTGATGGGCGCTACGGGGCCGCGTACGGGGCCAAGGTCGCGGACTTCGCCGTAGGCACCGGTGCCGGAATGGGCATCAAGGCCGTGCAGGGTGGCCTCATGGCGACTGCCGGGCCGCTGGCGGCACCGCTGATCAGCATCGGCGAGGTGGGCAAGAAGGCGGTGCTCCATGCGAAGGAGGAGCTGGGGCGCGGCGTCCAAACGGGTGCGGACATGATTCGAAATCAGGTCGACCCCAAGGGTCTTGGCAAGGCGCAGGACAACAAGGACACCTGGAACGCCTTCTACGGTCACTCGCGTCCGGAGGAAGCTCCCGACGCGAACGTCGACGCGTCGGAACGGGACGGCCACGGAGGGCGACCGGTTACCTCCGAGAGCTCCGAGTCCTTCGATGACCTCCGCCAGGATCTAGACGAGAAGGCGGCCCTGGACGAGAACGACCGTCAAGTGAGCAAGTTGAAGGCCGCCCAGTTGGCTGGGGACAACGTCACGACGAACGCGAGGCTCCGGGCCATCACGCCCGGTGTCGCCAACCAGCAGCGCGCACTTGCGGGGCTGGGCGACGGCACGGGTGGCGTCGACCCATCTCGGCAATCCGGCACGGGGTCGGAGATCGAGGAGTGGGCGCACTACGAAAGCGATATCGAGGCGGGGGCCCAGCCCGACCCTCGAGCGGCCAGGGAGCTGCTTGATGTCAGTCAGGACGACGACGGCATCATGGCCAGCGGTGACACCAGCGGCTTCGTCGACACGTCTTTCCGGCCGCTGATCGACGAGGCTCAGGATGGGTCCGAGCGCGACGGCCTCTCGTCGATCAGCGAGGAGGACTCGTCGCAGGGAACCGATGAAAGCCAGGCCGGTCAGGCTCCGGAGAAGGTCTCGGCACGCATGGATGACCTGCTGGAGCGCGGCTATCTGCCGGAGAAGCAGGGGAGCGCGGATGTGCTCGGCCGGCGCAAGCGGACGTGGGGTCGGTTCGCCTACGACAACACGGTCGGGCTCGCCGGGAAGCTGCTCAAGGGTGTCGGGCATGGGCTGGTGGGTGCGGTCAAGGCACCCTTCAAGCTCGCCGCGTGGGGAGCGAAGGGCATCGGCTG
>Ga0315906_10003853_pt1 | contig 19633 bp, 21 predicted proteins | sample LakEriMetagenome_4_FD_203526 | JGI IMG/M metagenome (GOLD analysis project Ga0315906, IMG submission 203526) | Freshwater fungal communities from buoy surface, Lake Erie, Ohio, United States - Buoy 2 MA122 | ecosystem: Environmental > Aquatic > Freshwater > Lake > Lake biofilm | place: USA... | reverse complement strand
CAGGCGCAAGTAAGCGCGAGCCTGGCAATTCACGCGCGATCTAACCCCAACACGCCGGCTAATTAGTTGAAAGTTCAACCAATTTCCCCTACCTTGAACCCGAAGAAATAAACAACAAACAAAGGAGAACAATGGATCTAATTATCGTAATCGGCCGAATTCTATTTGGCGGCTTCTTCCTAATGTCAGGCATCAACCACTTCGCAAAGCTTGAAGCAATGACTGGTTATGCAAAATACAAGAAGCTTCCGGCAGCAAAGCTTGGTGTACTTATCTCAGGCCTGATGCTTGTAATCGGTGGAATCTCAATAATCCTTGGCTACTACGCTGATCTAGGTGCACTACTACTTGCAATCTTCTTGGTTCTAGCAGCAGTTATCTTCCACAACTTCTGGAAAGAAACTGATGCAACTGCAAAGCAGAATGAAATGTTGGGCTTCATGAAAGACATGGCTCTTGCAGGTGCGGCGCTTATCCTTTTTGCACTAGTTGTAAAGCATGGAACCGATCTTGACTTCGGATGGGTTCTTTCAGCCGAGAACATCTCGCTCTGGAAGTAACCAAAAAATAATTTAAAAATAATTAAGTAAATAGCCCTCGGCGTAACTGCTGGGGGCTTTTTTCTTGCCCTAGGTGGCACCATTAACCCTATGGATATCGCACTCGCACTCGTTGCCGGAATATCTATCGGCGCAGTCCTTGGCTTTATCGGCGCAGGTGGCGCGATGCTTACAGTCCCGATTCTGATCTACCTATTTGATTTCACGCCGGTTCATGCAACCACCGCTGCGCTATTAGTTGTATTCCTTGCCGCCGCATTTGGCTTAGTCCCGAAGATAAAAGCTGGCGATGTTCAAATTAAAATCGCACTATCCATTTGGTCACTCGGTTTAATCACAAACCTTGGTGGTGCAATTGTTGCGAGACACCTCTCGGATGCATTCATAATCACCGGGTTTTCAATCATCCTGGTTTTGGCTGGGCTTTCGATGCTTCGTGCGCCAATAACTGAGCGCACCGAGAAGAAGATTCCAATGATTGCCTTAGTTCCGCTCTCGTTGGTTATTGGTTCGATGACCGGAATCTTTGGTATCGGTGGCGGCTTTCTTGCAATCCCAGTTCTTGTAATTTTCTTTCACACGCCACAAATCAAAGCAGCCGGAACTTCACTCTTTATCATCGCCATTAACTGTCTAACAGCTCTACTTGGACGTCAGTATTTATGGCAAGAAATTGATTGGAAGATTCCAGTCATAATCTCAATCTCAGCAATAATTATTTCAATCTTTGGCTCACACCACAGTTCGAAAGTCCCAACAGCAATACTTAGAAAGTCCTTCGCTTACTTACTCTTCGCTATTGCTGCATTTTCTATTGTTGAAATCTGGTTTATTTCCTAACGGTAAAAGTAAAGAATGAAGAGACTGGGTGCCCATCCTCAGACACCACTCGCCAAGAAACTTTGACCTTGCCAGTAGCGCTTCGATCTTTAAGGTTGACACTAACTCGTGCGCCCTCAACGAAAGCCATGCCATCGCTTAACACTCGACCATTACTGTTTTTAACGGTCAAAAAATTGGTCTGTTTATCTGCGATAGTTATTAACTTGCCATCAAATTCCACCCAAACAACTTTTGGCAATTTAGAAACTATTGATTTGGGCTTGGGATTTGAATCAACAAAACTTCCGTGGGCCTGAGCCAACTCTGTAGCGCCCAGTAGTAGCCCAAAAACAAGAACAGTTCCTAAACTTAAGGTGAACTTGCGCATATTTGAAGGCTATCAAAGTATTCCCACCATAAGATACCAATATGCCTTCAGTCCTATTTGTTTGTGTTCACAACGCCGGTCGATCTCAGATGGCCGCTGGATTTATGTCCACACTATCTGGCGGAAAAGTTGAAGTTCTGTCCGCAGGATCAGCCCCAAAAGATTCTATTAATCCCATTGCAGTTGAAGCAATGGCCGAAGTCGGAATCGATATTGCAAATAATGTCCCAAAGATTTTGACTACTGAAGCTGTCCAGCAATCTGATGTTGTCATAACAATGGGTTGTGGAGATACCTGCCCATTCTTCCCGGGCAAGCGTTATGAAGATTGGGTCTTGGATGATCCCGCAGGTCAAGGAATTGAATCTGTTCGAGTAATTCGAGATGAGATCAAGAAGCGAGTGGAAGATTTACTCAAAGAAATAATCTAGTTTCATCTAAAGTAAGGGCATGGAAAACGTCCTTCAAAACCCCTCGGTCCAACGCGTATCAGCAAAATTAAAAGAGCTTGGAATCAAGGGTGAAGTTCACGTTTTATCTGACAGCGCGCGCACCGCACAAGAAGCGGCAGATGCACTCGGAATTCTTGTCGGTCAAGTCGCTTCATCTATTGTTTTTAAACTCGATGATGAATCACCTCTGCTGGTAATCACAAGTGGTCGCCATCGCGTTGATACGAAATTGGTGGCAGAAAAACTGGGTGTTGCGAAATTGCATCGTGTAGATGCTGACTATGTAAAAGAGAAATCAGGTTTCTCAATTGGGGGCGTATCCCCTGTGGGCTGGGTCAGTCCAGCAACTATTTTGATCGATGAAGCCCTCAATGATTACGAAGTTGTGTGGGCTGCGGCAGGCCATCCGCATTCGGTATATCCAACAACATTCGCCGAATTGCTCGAATGCACTGGCGCTAAACCGATGGTTGTTGGGGATTAATGGTTGTCGTAGTTTATTTCTGGAAGCTAAATCTGCGATCAGTCCCCGTTGCTATTCTGCATATGGCGATGGACCGTTTAAGTCTTAAACAAAACAAGAAGATAACTTTCTTTAAATCATTAGGGACCGGCAAAGGTGAAACATTCACGCCCAATGACGCTGATGCAAGGCAGTGGGGTTTATTAGTTGTTATCGATTCGAAAGAAGTTGATTCATTTGATTCATCCAGATTAATCAGAAGCTGGCGCAAGATTTCGACTTCGGAATATCGAGCAATCTTGCAACCGATTTCATCTCATGGTTTATGGTCAAAGCGTGAACCATTTAGCCAGAATCAGATCTCTGATTGGAAGGGTCCAGTTGCAGCAATCACACGTGCTCGAATCAAATGGGCAATGAACTCTAAGTTTTGGCGGGCAGTTCCGCCTGTGACAGTAAGTTTGAAATCATCTCCGGGATTGCTAAGTGCTATTGGAATAGGTGAAGCACCAATAGGCCTTCAGGGCACATTCTCTAGATGGGAATCTGGGGCTGCGCTTAGAACTTTTGCGTATCAAGGCCCAGCACATATTGCGGCGATTCAAGCGACCAAAGATTTGGATTGGTATGCCGAAGAACTCTTCGCACGCTTTGCCATCATTCAAGAGCATGGTGGCTTCTAGCCCGACTTAAGGCAGAATTCTCCTATGTCCATTCGCCAATACCGCCCAAGAAATAATCGGCGCCGTGGAATTTCAGCGAATCAAAGTATTGGGTTGTATCTCCTTTTCGCCCTTGCAATCGGATTACAGATCTCTTATCCCCTAGTTTCTGGAGACACACTTCGCTATGTAACAATCTTTTTTGTTATCGCTGGCGCGCTACTGATGCTTGTGCACGCACTTTTATCTTACGGCTTTAAATATTTCGCAATTTTCGGAAGCGTGACATTTATCTTCTCGCTTTTAGTTGAAATTCTGGGAAGTAAAACTGGTTGGCCATTTGGAACTTATGCTTATTCTGATTCCCTTGGATTCAAAGTTGCCGGGGTTCCGATAATCGTTCCCCTCGCTTGGATAATGATGGCGCATCCGGTTTTAATCGCTGCTAGAAAAACTTTTCCTAACTGGGCATTTTTATATGGCGGCGCCGGACTGATGGTTTGGGATCTCTTCTTAGATCCACAGATGGTTTCGGTTGGTAAGTGGACATGGGAAGTGGTTGGACCTCATGTTCCGTATCAGCCAGAAATTCCACTTTCGAATACTGCTGGTTGGCTATTTGCCGGCATGGGACTGATGGCACTTTTGAATTTAATTTTGCCTAAAGAACGACGTAAAGCTGGAGTGAATTCAACAATCCCAGATATTTTCTTAGCCTGGACGCTCTTCTCTTATGTTGTCGGAAATCTCTTCTTCTTTGATAGACCAGGTGTTGCAATCTTTGCAGGAATAGCATTCGTGCTCTGGGCTGCTCCATATTTATTTGTAATCTCTTTTGGCAAACCAGATTTACTAAAGTAAATGCTCGAATTCTGGTTCTGCGCAATTGCGCTAATAATTACCGTTGTCAATGTAATCAATATGCGAGTCGTAGGGTTAAAAGGTGTAACTACTATTGGCGAGAGCGTTGATGTGCTTATTCCGATGCGCGATGAAGAAGATAATGTCGGGGGCTCGCTAAAATCAGCCCTGAACAGTGAATTACTCGAAGCCAGCAGTGTTTATGTATTAGACGACGGTTCAACAGATCAAACTGGAAAATTGATTAGTGAGTTTAAGGTCAATAAGTTAACCGGCACCGAGCTTCCTGCTGGCTGGCTTGGAAAAGTCTGGGCCTGTCACAATTTGTCTAAAGCTGGGTCTGGCAAGTATTTAGTCTTTTTGGATGCTGATGTGCGACTGCATCCATATGCAATCGCATCTGCAATTACCAGAATGAATAAATTTGGTTGGGACTTTATTTCACCATACCCAAAACAGATTGCTGGCTCATTTCTTGAGAAGCTGATTCAACCACTTCTGCAGTGGTCTTGGCTTGCAAGCGTCCCACTTCGATTGGCTGAGAAATTTCCAAACCGTTCAATGACAATCGCTAATGGTCAATTTTTTATAGTTAAGCGAAGCGCCTACGAAGAAGCCGGTGGACATGCCGCAATCCCTGGTGAAGTTCTTGATGATCTTGAACTTGCACGTCTTTTAATCAGTAAAGGATTCAAGGGTGGCGTGGCTGACGGAAGCGCAGTTGCAAGTTGTCGGATGTATAAAACTAATTCGCAGTTGATCGATGGCTATACAAAATCACTATGGAAGGCATTTGGCGGACAGTTCGGAACTGTTGTTGCAATAATTCTGCTCTTCTTCACTGGGATTTCGCCCTATCTCGGAATTGGCGCACCAGCCACCTTTATTTTCCTATCACGCTTTCTTGCGGCTATCAAAACTAGATCTAATCCTGCATATGCTTTCCTGCATCCGATTTCAATCGTCATCCTTCTTTATTTAATTACTCTCTCTTCAATTCGAAAGTCCCGCGGAACTTTAATTTGGCGCGGTCGGACAGTTTCCTAAATGGGTAAAGTAATTGTTATCGGGGCTGGTATTGGTGGCATGTCTGCTGCCGCAAGGTTGGCTAAAGCTGGGCATGATGTGACAGTTTTCGAAAGCAGTGATCGCACCGGCGGAAAATGCCAGACCAGATGGATCGGCGATTATGCATTCGATATCGGGCCTTCACTACTGACTCTTCCAGCTGTTTATCGAGATCTATTCTTGAAAACCGGAAAACGAATTGAACATGTTCTTGATATTAAGCCAGTTGATCCAGCATTTGAATACACCTTTGCTGATGGGGCCCGAATTGTTTTTCCAAATCTTTCGCTAAAGGGTATTTGTGATTCGATTGAGGAAGAACTTGGAAAAGAAGCGGGCGATCAATGGCATAACTTGATGCAGCGTGCCGAACATATGTGGGATGCATCTCGAGGACCATTCGTTGAGTCCGAGTTGAAATCAATTAGGAGCCTCGTTGCAAAGAAGGGCTTCTTGGCCGATCTTCGAATGATTTCGCCCTTAACTTCGCTTCGATCTTTGACTTCTAAATACACAAAAAACCCATATCTGCAGAAGATTGTCGACAGATACGCAACTTATTCCGGATCAGATCCACGCAAAGTTCCTGCAGTTCTACTAACAATCGCCTTTGTTGAAACAACTTTTGGCGCTTGGCATATCAAGGGTGGAATCGGTCAACTATCTGTTGCGATAGAAAATCGATGCCGCGAACTTGGTGTGAAGTTTGAGTTGAACTCACCAGTAACCAAAATTACCCATCAGGGCTCAAGAGCAACGGGTGTCGAAGTAAATAGTCAAGTAATCGAAGCAGATTTTGTTGTTGCCAATGCCGATGCCGAGCTTGTTTACAACAAACTACTTCCGCCAGATTTAGGCGTTGTTAAATCAGAACGCAGAAAACTAGCTAGTGCCAGCAAATCACTTGCTGGTTTCTCACTTCTGCTGGGATTGGATAACAGCAAGCTATCTGGACCGGCTCCTGAAATGAAACATCACAGCGTTTATTTCCCGAAAGATTATGATGCTGAATTCGACGATATCTTCAAAAGAAAGATTCCAGTGAATGATCCAACAATTTATATTTGTGCACCAAATGATCCTGAGATGGTCAAGGGCTCAAATAAGGAATCTTGGTTTGTCTTGGTAAATGCGCCAAGGCATGAACCTGGTTCTGGGTGGGATTGGGGCACGGGTTCTGCAGAATACGCAGCAAAGATTATTTCAAGACTTGATGAACTAGGTTTAAAAGTCTCGGAACGCTTGGATGTAATGGAATTTTCAACACCTGCAGATTTAGAGAACAGAGTTGGCGCGCCAGGTGGCTCAATCTATGGAACATCGAGCAATGGTGCACGATCAGCTTTTCTGCGTGCCAAAAATACTTCGCCACTCAAGAATTTATATTGCGTTGGTGGTTCCGCCCATCCAGGGGGCGGGCTTCCACTTGTCGGAATTAGCGCAGAGATAGTTGCCGAGGCGATACGCTTAAAACAAACGTAAGCGTCAATCGGATATCCATCGCGCGCTTTGGATAAGTAATTCATCGCTTAATTCCTAATCTCACTTACTAATGATCCTGGCTTCGCTGGGAAGATAGGGGTTTAATCGGATGAAAATTGGAATTGTGGGAGCTGGATTTGCCGGAATCTCGTCTGCAAAAGTTCTAGCTGAATTCGGTCATGATGTTCATGTCTTTGAGAAAGAATCTGATGTTGGTGGTGTTTGGTCTGCCTCACGCAGATACCCAGGTCTTGGAACTCAGAACGTTCGTAGCACCTACGCCTTGAGCGATTATCGATATCCAAAAGGAACGCCAGAATGGCCGAGTGGCGAACAAGTCCAGCAATATATAGAGGGTTATGCCAAAAAATTTAATGTATTTAACAAGATTTCTTTCAACACCGAAGTGACAAGTGCGCGACAGAATGCAAATGGTTCATGGACGGTTGAAACAAATTCTAATGGCAAGAAGTCTTCCCAAAACTTCGACTATTTCATTGTTGCTAATGGAATTTTCAGCGATCCATTTATCCCAGAATGGAGAGGCGCGGATGCATTTAAAGCTGGAGGCGGAAAGATTCTGCATACAGTTGATTTCCATCGACTAGAAGATGTTCGCGGAAAGAACGTTGTAGTAGTTGGTTATGGCAAGTCCTCTTGTGATGCAGCAAATGCAACTGTTGGAACATCAAAGAAGACAACTATTGTTGCGCGCCACTTGATCTGGAAGGTTCCAAAGCGACTTAATAACGTTCTTAACTACAAGATGCTTCTTCTAACTCGTATGGGCGAAGCGCTATTTCCTTACATTGAATTGAAGGGTGCTGAAGCTTTCTTGCACGGAAAAGGTAAGAAAGTTAGCGCCGGAATGCTCGGAAGTGTTCAGGGCGTTATCGAGAAGCAATTTAAGTTGGAAAAGCTTGGGTTGCACCCAAAAACTGGACTCGACACAATTGTTCGAAGCACAGTTTCACTTGCTACTGATGGTTTCTTTAAGAATATTAAGAATGGAAAACTATTCGTAGAGCGCGATACTGAAATTGTTAGCATGGCAGCCGGAAAGGTAACTCTTTCAAACGGAAAAACCTTGGATGCAGATTACGTAATCTGTGGAACTGGCTTCCACCAACGCGTTCCGTTCCTTGATGATTCAGTCATGAAGTCAATCAATGATGAACGCGGCAACTTCCGTCTTTATCGTCAATTGATTCCATTGGATGTTAAGAACTTAGCCTTCAATGGTTATAACTCTTCATTCTTCTCCCAGTTAAATGCTGAAATCGGCGCAATCTGGATTGCAGCAAATATCGAAGGTGCAATTAAGTTGCCTTCACGAAGTGAAATGTTGTCTCATATTGATAAGCGTCTTGCCTGGATGGAGAAGCGCACCGAGAATAAGCATGCCCGCGGAACAAACATTATTCCGTTCTCTGTGCACAACATCGATGAATTACTTGTTGATTTGGATCTTCAGATTCCAGCACCAGTTCGATTTAATCAATGGTTGTTGCCAATCAACCCAAAGAGCTATGCAAAGATCGGTCCAAAGCTTCGCAAGCAATTAGCGAAGGTTTAATAACGATTAAATTACGCTTCTAGTAATGGGATCGCGGGCACAGCTTGCTCCGGTCCCATTGCAGAATAGCCACCATCTGCGGCCCAATCTGCGCCAGTAACCACTGAAGCTTTATCGCTAGCCAAGAATGAAATCACATTTGCAACTTCTTCTGGATCGCCAACTCTTCCGGTCAAGTGGAATGGTGCGGCTACTCGGTCAGTCTTATTGCGATCACCTTTTGACAACATATCCATAATTGCAGACCAGGTCCATCCTGGTGAAACTGAATTCACGCGAATTTTATCGCCGGCATAATCCATCGCCATATTGCGAGTGAGTTGAACAAGCGCAGCTTTAGATACTGGATAAATCCAACGACCGGTCTGAGCAACACTCGAAGAAATACTTGTTAGATTAATGATTGAGCCACCGCCTTGCTTTGCCATGTGAGGCCGAACTGCAGCGGCCAGCATTGCTGCACTTGAAATATTTACATTCAAAGTATTTGTCCATTGGGCACGAGTGCTATCAGCGCCCGAATCGTCATATGAACAAGCAAGATTTACTAGAACATCTACCCGGCCCCAGGTAGAGATTACCGATTCAACCAACTTCGAAATTGAAGAATCATCAGTTACATCCCCATGAAAAAAAGTAGCGCCACAAGATTTAGCCGCCGCTGATCCACTTTCGGCATTGATTTCAACGATCATAACTTTGGCGCCATCATTGATAAGCGTCTTTGCTACTGCAGCACCAAACAGAGTCCCACCGCCAGTAACGATTGCAACTTTGCCCTTTAGTGAATCTGAACTCATGTATCTCCCTTTAGAACTACGAGGTTAAAGTAATGAGGAAAAGGCTAGGTAGGGCTGGCCCTCAAAGATGTCCCACCCACGCATGGACTATCCAAAGAACGCAAATAACAAGACCATTAACCCAAGAAAACCATTGACAGGCTGTCATTACAAAGTGAACCATTCACACATGGTTCCACTCACCGAACTGCTCCGCGAACATAATCTATTTCGCACTTCTCACTTGGATGAGGCACGAAGTGAAGTAGCCCGAGTTTTCTGTCCCCATGGACTTACGACTACCAATAAAGATGAGAAACTCAACACCGTTCACAATCGGGTAACTCTGGGCGATGTAACTTTAAATTATTTGAATTACGGCGCTGAAGTACATATCACTCCCGGAGAATTGAATTCTTTCTATTTAATTCAAATGCCCCTGGCTGGAAGCGCAGAAATCACATGCGGGAAAGAGAAAATTCTCTCCGATGTAAATATGGCATCTATCCCAAATCCTCTTGAGAAGTTAGACATGATCTGGCACGAAGGAAACCCACAGCTACTGGTTTACATTAATCGCAGCACTCTTGAAGAACGACTCGAAGACTTAATCGGCCGAGAGTTACACCTTCCGGTGCGCTTTGATCTTGGAATGGATTTAACAACCCCTGAAGCAAGAAGTTGGCGCACGTTGGTTGACACGCTTGTTGCAGATGTAGATCGTGGCGGATTGACCATGCACAGTGGCGTTCGAAACCAATTCCAAGATTTGATAATTAGTGGACTTTTACTTTCCCAACGCCATAACTACAGCGAATCAATCGGAACAAGCGTTGAACCAGCAGCACCAAGATCTGTGCGCTTAGCGATTCAAGCATGTGAAGCCAGTCCAGAAGAACCACTAACGGTTACTGACATGGCACGAATTGCAGGAGTAAGTATTAGGTCATTACAGGATGGATTTAAGAAATATGTTGGTATGAGCCCAACTGATTATCTTAGAAATGTGCGTCTAACCAGAGTTCGTGAAGAACTTATCTCTAACCGCAGCTTAAACTCTTCAATCTCTGACATTGCATTTTCTTGGGGCTTCACACATATGGGCCGATTTGCAAAGATGTATCATGAACGTTTTGGCGAATTGCCATCTGAAACGATCCGACGATAATTAGTTTTTAAGTGTTTTGTAACTCGTAAAAATCAATTGAAGTAAGGCGAAGTTCTGCATTGCAACCCAGATAATCGAAACTGCAGAAACAAGATCAAGGCCAACTAAGTTGGCAATAATCGCGATGAAGATCAAACTTGCCCGAACCGGACGCTCGCAGATAGTCACGATTCCGACTTCGTTGTGGCCAAGTCCGCCAGACCGAGCGCGAATATATTCCTGGACGTAGGTTGCAAGTAGCGCAACAAATACCAAGGCTACAGGTGCACCTAATTCATAGAGCGCAAGTGCCCAGAAGACTTCAGAGATTCGATCTACAAAGGAATCAGTGAATGCACCGAATTTGGAAGTTTTCTTCTGCAAGATTGCAAGCGAACCATCAATTCCATCAAAGAATAGTGACAGAACCAGGAACAGCGCGGCCACCCAGCTGTTGGCAAATTGCCAGAGCGCGATCGCAAAGAACAAGCCAGCAAAAGTTAGAAGGTTTGGCGTGACTCGTAATTTTGAAAGAAATTTGGCACTGGCATATGAAATCTGCAACCAAGTTTTAACAATTCCTTCAATCTTTGCACCGCCATGCAAATTGGACCAGGTGGTGAAAAATTCGTTCTTATCCACGGTTATTCAATCCCAGGTTTCCACAAATCTCTAACGTGGCTACAGCTGTATTCATAGTATAGAAATGTAAACCAGGGACTTTAAGTGCAATTAATTCTTGGCAGAGTTTTGTGGCTAAATCTGCACCAGCTTTTCTAACCGCATCTGGGTCCTCTGAAATCTCATTAAACAACTTAGAGATTTTCTCAGGGATTGGTGTGCCACCAAGTTCGGCCATGCGGTGCAATTGCTTAACATTTGTGATTGGCAAGATTCCGGCAATTACCGGAAGCTTTGAACCACGTGCTTCTAGCTTTGAAACTAAGGACTCCCACTTAGAACTTTCGAAGAAGAACTGTGTTGTTGCAAATGTTGCACCTAATTGTTCTTTGCGAATCAGAACATCAATATCTTTCTCTGAATTTCCAGCACTAGCCGGATGTCCATCCGGAAATGCTGCTACCCCAACATCAAATCCACCTTGGCTTATTGCGAGTTCGACTAATTGATCGGCATGATCAAAACCGCCATCGGTTGTAACCCAATTAGCAGCAGGCCCACCAACTGGATCACCACGAAGCGCGAGAATGCTTTTAATTCCTGCGCCCTTGTATTGACTTAAGATTTCGATTAGCTCTTCTTTAGTTGAACCTACACAAGTTAAATGCGCAACTGTGCCACGCCCAGTCCGCTTAGTAATCTCTTTCGTAATCGCAATTGTTCGATCTCGAGTGCTTCCGCCAGCACCATATGTCACTGAAATAAAATCAGGTGCGATGGTTTCAAGCGCAGAACTAGCCTCCCAGAGTCGCGCTTCGCCAGCGTCGTCCTTAGGTGGAAAAAACTCCACCGAGACTGTCATGTGTTCCATAGCGGGTCAGGTTACCCTTACGCCGTGAGTTTTTCTGCTTCCGCTGACCTTAAAGAGATTCGTAATTCTATAAATCAAGAATTGCTTAACTTCGTAGCGGCTGAGAACAAATACTTAAATGAAATTGCCTCCGAGTTAGCTCCTGTGGCTTCCGCTATGGAGCGCTTTCTTTTGGATAGCGGAAAACGACTTCGCCCACTCTTCGCATATATTGGATTTCTTGGAACCGGTTCAAAACCTAGCGCTGAAATTTTACGTGCATGTGCATCCCTTGAATTAATCCATGTCTGCGCATTAATGCACGACGATGTAATGGATGCATCTGACACTAGACGCGGAGCACCAGCAATTCACAAAGCTTTTGAAGCGCTGCACAAAGATCAGAAGTTAAGCGGCTCTAGTGAACAATTTGGAATTTCAGCAGCTATCTTGCTCGGAGATTTAGCACTTGTCTGGTCAGCAAAAATGTTGCACCAATCTGGTATCAATGGCGAAACTTTAATCCGCTCACTTCCGATGTATGACGAAATGCGCGTTGAATTAATGGCTGGACAATATTTAGATGTTTACGAACAAGCGCTAGCTTCAGAATCGGTAGAGCGTTCGCTTAAAGTTGCACGCTACAAATCTGGAAAATATACAATTGAACGACCACTACATTTCGGTGCAGCACTTGGAAATGGGAAACCTGAATTGTTTGATACTTATTCAAACTACGGGCTTCCTCTAGGTGAAGCGTTTCAACTTCGAGATGACATTCTGGGAATCTTTGGTGATCCCCAAGAAACTGGAAAACCTGCGGGCGATGATTTGCGTGAGGGCAAGCGAACGGTTCTGTTAGCAAAGGTTATGGAGCTGGCAGATTCGGGCCAGAAAGCCGAGATAAGTTCGGCCCTAGGCAATCAGAGTTTGGATATATACCAGGTAAGTAAGGTGCGTGAAATCTTTATTGCGACTGGCGCGCTTTCAGAAGTCGAAGAGCTAATCTCAACGCTGACTTCCAACGCGCAATCTGCGCTCGAACATGGTGAAATTGAGCCACTGGCATTAAGTGCATTGACGCAGCTATTGACCATTGTTACCCAACGAAAACTTTAAGAATCGGATATTAAATGACGGCTCGTGTAAAAGGACCTACAGACCATGTTGTAATTGTTGGTGCTGGCTTAGGCGGACTTAGCGCTGCACTTCGATTAGCTGGTGCTGGCCGAAAAGTTACAGTCATCGAACGCGAAGGTGTTCCAGGTGGTCGAAATGGTTTATTGAATAAAGACGGATATGCCTTTGATACTGGACCATCTGTTTTGACAATGCCTGATCTAATTCAAGATGCACTCTCCTGTGTCGGCGAGAAACTTGAAGATTGGTTGGAACTACTTCCACTTAAGCCTTTGTATCGTGCTTTTTATCACGACGGTTCAACGCTAGATGTTCATGCTGAAACCGGCCGGATGCAAGAAGAAATTCGCAATGTAATTGGTCCCGATGAAGCAGCTGGATACGGCAGATATGTAGATTTTGTTACCAAGCTTTATAAGTATGAGATGAAAGATTTCATCGATCGCAATATTGATTCACCTTTCCATCTATTAACGCCAAACCTTGCAAGATTAATTGCACTGGGTGGCTTTAGGAGACTTGCGCCAAAAGTTAATGACTTCTTAAAAGACCCTAGAACTCAGAAGGTTTATTCATTCCAAGCTATGTATGCCGGCGTCAGCCCGCAACAAGCACTAGCTATTTATGCGGTGATTGCATATATGGATTCAGTAAATGGCGTTTTCTTTCCTAAGGGTGGAATGCATGCGATGCCTCGGGCACTTGCCGGTGCTGCTGCAAAGCATGGAGTTGAATTTAAATACAACCAGACCGTCACATCTATCGAACATTCTGGCGGTCGCGCCCGCGCCGTAATCACTGCAGATGGCGATCGAATTGAATGCGATGCGGTAATTCTGAATCCAGATCTACCAGTTGCTTGGCGCGAATTATTAGGACGCACGCCTCCTTCAGTTAAGCGCCTCAACTACTCTCCTTCTTGCGTAACCCTTTTGATTGGCTCAAATAAGAGTTACGACAGATTGGCACATCACAACATTCACTTTGGAAAGTCGTGGGACGGTGTCTTTGACGAACTCATAAAGAAGAAGACCCTGATGACCGATCCAAGTTTGTTGGTAACTGTTCCAACTCATGATGATAAAGATTTAGCGCCGGCTGGAAAGAACTCCTATTACGTTCTCTTCCCGACTCCAAACTTGTCTGCGGATATTGACTGGAAAGTCACTGGACCTAAATATCGCGATCAGATGCTTCGCACAATGGAAGAGCGCGGGTACGATGGATTTGCGGATTCAATTGAAGTTGAGCATATGACGACTCCCCTAGATTGGCAGAACCAAGGAATGGAACAAGGCGCACCATTTGCTAGCGCCCATACCTTCTTCCAAACGGGACCATTTAGACCACGCAATATTGCAAAGGGTTTTGAGAATGTGGTCTTTGCAGGTTCTGGCACGCAACCAGGTGTTGGAGTGCCAATGGTTCTAATTTCTGGTCGCCTTGCTGCAGAAAGAATTGTTGGACCAGTTAAGTAGATGAATGAGTTAGACGCTGCTGGGATCAGTGCTCCAGAACTTCGGGCATCTTTTACTGAATGCAAGCGCCTTAACTCGTTACACGGAAAAACTTATTATCTAGCAACACTTTTACTGCCGCCGGCGAAGCGTCCATTTGTTCATGCACTTTATGGTTTTGCGCGATATGCCGATGAAATTGTTGATGACTTAAATTCAACACTTACCGACGAAGAGAAAGCTGCCGAACTTTCAACTTGGGGAAATCAGGTATTGGCAGATATCGAAAATGGGGTCAGCCACGATCACATCGGGCGGGCGCTTGTAGAAACAGTTAAGCGATTCAATATTCCAATTGCCCACTTTCAAGCCTTCATGAAATCCATGACCATGGATTTAACGGTTAGCGAGTATCAAAGTTTTGATGACCTCATGGAATATGTATATGGATCAGCTTCAGTAATCGGACTTCAAATGGTCCCGATCCTTGGCGTCACATCACCTGATGCTTATGTTGCTGCTGAAAAACTTGGAACTGCATTTCAATTAGCCAACTTCATCCGAGACGTCAGTGAAGATTTAGACCGCGGCAGAATTTATCTACCAATTGATGAACTCACTTCGCATGGCGTAACCCATGAAATGTTGGAGGCCAGAGTCCTAACACCGCAGATTAAATCTGCGCTGCAAGAACAAATCGCTCGGGTTCGAAGAATTCAGAAAGAAGCCGCTCCTGGAATCAAAATGCTGTCGCCAGAATCCCAAGCTTGTATCGAGGCGGCTTCTGAACTTTATTGCGGCATTGTTGATGAAGTTGAAAAAATCGACTACCAAATCTTTGACCGCCGTGCTAAAACTTCGACCTGGCGCCGAATCAAAGTCGCGCTCCCTGCGTTTCTGAGAGCGCGGGCCGCAAGATAGTTTGCTAACGTTTGCAGCAACGGGAGCCGAGAAATTGGCTGAGAGGATCTGAAATTCAGATCGACCGTAGGACCAGTTCGGTAATGCGAATTGGAAAGGGGTTAATCGATGAATTTAATGGTTACAGTTTTTACTGCTTGGGGATATGAACTCTCGCTACTAGAGCTTCTTGCATTCATAACTTCACTGATCGGCGTTTCACTCGGAGTTTTTGGCCCACGTATCACTTGGCCATTTTGGATTGTAAGTTCCCTGCTTTACGCAACACTTTTCTTCCAGTGGAATTACTACGCAAGTGGTTTTCTCCAATTTATTTTCATTGCTGGCGCAATCGCTGGTTGGTTTGGCTGGGGTCCAAAGGGAGCGCAACCAAAACGACTTACTAAACGCGATGCCGCAATTTGGGGCGCTGCATACTTAGTTGCTTGGTTCTCGCTATATCCAATTCTTAAGAACATTGGCGCAGCCGCATCTTTAACAGATGCTTTCGGATTTGTTGGAAGTTGCATTGCACAACTCCTACTAGTGCTTCAACGCTATGAGACTTGGATTATTTGGGTGGTAGTAAATGTGGTTTACACCTACCAATATTGGCGGGGTGAGCAATACTTAACCGCAATTCTTTACTTCATATTTATCTTGATAGCAGTTGCCGGCTGGAAGCGATGGCGTCGTGAATCAGCAACTTCAAAAGCTTAAGGATTCGCTGCCAAAGCTCACTGCAAAATGTGGTGAGTGCGCTGTGATAACAATTGATGGACCAGCTGGTTCGGGCAAAACAACTCTGGCCAAAGAACTTTCATCATCTCTGGATTCTTGCTACACGATTCATATGGATGATTTGTATGAAGGCTGGGATTCAACTCTGACCCCAAAATTAACTGCCAAGTTAAAAACAATTTTGTCCTGTGTACAGAACGAGAATCGAATTAACTTTCTCCCCTTTGACTGGGTCGAAAGTAGGTTTGCATCCGAAGTTGATTTACCCACGACTAAATATCTAATTATTGAAGGCGTAGGTTCAGGCCAAATTGCTATTAGGGACTTCGTCTCGCTCTCGCTTTGGATTGAAGTCTTGCCAGACCTAGGTTTAGAACGGGTCATCAAGCGGGATGGCCCATTGGTCGCCGAATTCATGCCCGCATTTATCGTGGCGCAGAACGCTCATTTTGAGAAAGAAGCGACCAAGAAGAGCGCGGATTACCGCTTAAGTGGGCAGAGCACTGTCTAAGATTTAAGTGTGTCCGACTTAACCGGCGAATTAATTGATAATCGCTATCTACTCAAGCGCGTAGTAGCGGCTGGTGGCATGGCCACAATTTATTTCGCACTAGATCTGCGACTAGACCGACCGGTCGCCGTAAAGATCATGCACCCGCACTTAGCAAATGACGAAGATTTTGTCGGCAGATTTATTCGCGAAGCAAAGGCAGCTGCCGCACTTGCACATCCAAATATTGTTGCAATTCAAGATCAAGGTTGGAACGAAGGCGGTGTTCCTGCGGTTTTCATAGTTATGGAATACATCGAGGGTTTCACTCTTAGAGATGTACTAACTGAACAAGGCGCACTTGGTGTAAATGAAAGTTTAAGATATTTCACTCCAGTTCTTTCCGCCATGACAGCAGCGCATAAGAATGGAATTTTGCACCGAGATATTAAGCCCGAGAATATTTTGATATCTAAAGATGGTCGAGTTAAAGTCGCCGATTTTGGCCTTGCTAAAGGTGCTCAAATAGGTTCAACGCTCACGGGCGAATCAAGTGTGATTTTGGGAAGTGTCTCCTACCTTTCGCCAGAACAAGTTCAACGTGGCCTTTCAGATATGCGCAGCGATGTTTATTCCTTGGGAATAGTTCTCTTTGAGATGCTGACTGGCAAGAAGCCATTTGATGGTGAAACCCCAATCCAAATTGCCTATATGCATGTAAATGAAAATGTGGCCGCTCCATCAACTCTTAATCCAGCAATTCCACCTGAGATTGATGAAATTGTCTTGAAAGCAACTGCAAATAATCCCGATAAGAGATTTAAAGATGCGGGAGAAATGCATGAACAGGTATTGGCGCAGCTTACAAAGTTGGACCCAAATAGAAGGCAGATGAGCCTTGAACTAGATATTCCGATTCCAAAAGGTAAGTCACCTAAGCGAAAGCGCGAAAAACAGAGCAAGTTCGATATTATAAAAAATATAACAACTCAGTTGGATCTAAAGAGGGGCAATGTAATGCGTGAGACTTCTGGAACCGCTAAACGCAAGCGCAAAGTTTCGGCACGTGTAAAGCGCAATCGGACTATCGCGCTATTCATTGTTCTGCTCATTTTTGGAACAAGCTGGTATCGAATTTCTGGACCAGGAAACAAGATTGCCATTCCATCTCTTGCTGGAATGTCGCAAACCCAGGCAGCTACCGCGGTGGCGGAGCTAGGGCTAAAGATTGGCCAAGTTCAAGAAGTATTCAGTGAGGATGTGCCGAAGGGCAAAGTCATAACTTCAGATCCTGCCGGAGGCGGACGCGTAGAAGTGGCTGGCGAAGTTTTGCTTATAGTTTCTAAAGGTAAGGATCGAATTGAAGTTCCTGAGCTAGTTGGTTTAACGGTTGAAGAAGCTACTGCAGCCCTTAAAAGTAAAAATCTTAAAATTGGACGAGTGAGTGAAAAATACAACTACACCCTAGAAGCAGGTCGGATAATTGACGGTAATCCTCCGAGTGGATCACCTGTTAGAAAAGATAGCTCCGTTGATTTGATAATTAGTAAGGGGCCAGAGCAGATTGAATTAACAAATTTCGAGGGAAAGACAAGTGATCAAGCCCAAAGTGAATTAACTTCTGCTGGATTGATTGTAAATAGTAATTATGAATATAGTGAAACAGTCCCAATAGGAACCGTCATTTCACAAACTCCGAGCGATGTGTCGACGGTTGGAAAAGGCGAGAAGATCGAGTTAGTTATTTCTAAAGGGCCTTCAAAGATTTTTATTCCAAATGTCTACTCCCTATCAAAAAAGGCGGCAACTAAGATTCTTGAGGATCTAGGCTTCATAGTTGAATTCAAATACATCGCAAATAAGAAAACTGTTACAAATATGGTTCCGAAGTCTGGGACTGCGGTAACTCCTGGCTCAACCGTGACCATTACCTTAGGGTAAAAAACTCGTCACGATGAGTTAGGGTTTGCTAATGGCCAGCCCAAGAAAACTCCCCCGTTTGGGCGCGCATACTCCAACTTCCGGAGGCATGGCTAAACGTTCGATCGCATATGCCCAAGAAGTTCGTGCAGAAGCGATTCAGGTATTTGCCTCTAATCCCCGAGGTTGGGCGATGCCCGATGCAAATGTCGAAGCCGATACCTTGTTTCGAGATAAGGCTCTCGAACTTGATATTGAAACTTATGTTCATGCACCGTTTTTAATTAACCTAGGTTCACCAACGGTTGCTACGTACGAGAATTCAGTTGCATCTACCGCTTATTCGCTTCGCAGAGCGCGAGAAATTGGTTCAAAGGGCGTGGTTGTTCATACTGGATCTGCCGTTGACGTTGACTACGTTGATAAAGCTTGGAAACAAATTAAAAAAGGCATGATGCCAGTTTTGAATAAATTAAAGGATGAAGATCCTTGGCTGCTACTAGAGCCGACCGCAGGACAAGGGCAATCCTTAGTTAAAAAGCTAGATGATTTACTTTATTACTTTGAAGCCCTGGAATGGCATCCCAAAGTTGGAGTCTGTCTCGACACTTGTCACGTTTTTGCAGCTGGACATGACATCGCTAAAAAAGGTGGAATGACGGAGACTCTCGACCTGCTCGTTAAATTAGTTGGAATTGAGCGCATTAAATTAATTCATACAAATGATTCGATGGATGTCTGTGGCGCGTTGAAAGATCGTCATCAGAATCTTGGTGATGGCGAGATTGGGTTAAAAGCTTTTGAAGAATTGTTGGCTCATGCCGTGGCCCAGAACGCCCCATTGATTCTCGAGACACCAGGTATGGAAGAAAAACATGGCGAGGAAATTGCACTCTTGTCGAAAATGAGAGCCAAGATTAAATGAGAGATAGCAAAGTCTTCTCTTCAATAGCACTGATGGCAGTTGCAGCTATTTGGGGTAGCGCTTTTCTTTCAATGAAAGGCACCTTAGAGCGCCTTGATGTAAATTCATTTCTTACTTGGCGATTTGTCATCGCGACACTCTTATTAATCGCGATTCGCCCAACGGTCCTTAAGAAAATTGATCTGCCCTTCTTAAAAAAGGGAGTCATTCTTGGTTTGTTTCTGAGCAGTGGATACATTTTTCAATCCTTTGGACTGACTCTGACTACAGTTTCAAATACTGGCTTCATAACCGGCTTATATGTTGTGTTCACTCCAGTTGTTGCTGCG
>Ga0315906_10003848_pt1 | contig 19650 bp, 14 predicted proteins | sample LakEriMetagenome_4_FD_203526 | JGI IMG/M metagenome (GOLD analysis project Ga0315906, IMG submission 203526) | Freshwater fungal communities from buoy surface, Lake Erie, Ohio, United States - Buoy 2 MA122 | ecosystem: Environmental > Aquatic > Freshwater > Lake > Lake biofilm | place: USA... | reverse complement strand
CCCGCAGCTTCGCAACGATCTCCTCGGGACGGTGCTTCTTCCGTCGTCTCGTCGTCATCGAAAGTCTCCTTGCCCAATGGGCAGTAGACCTTCATATCGCCTGGATCAGGATTTCCAAGGCAGGCCAAGCTCGATGCGTCGGCTGTCCGGCAGCGTGAGCACGAGCAGATGGGGCTTCAGGAAGTTTCCCGATCGATCAAAGTTCGCCTGATCGGCCGCGGACATTCCCGCGGTTGTCACGAGCTTCCGAGACGCTCCCAGCGTGACGCGAAGTTCCGGCAGCGGGCGATCAGCATCCGCTTCAGGCGGCGCGTCGCCCGAAAAAGACTGCCACGCCAGAACTGCAGCGCCAAGTCCCAGCGCAAGACCGATCGAAAGGCGATGGACGATTACTCGCATCATCATCGATGGTAGCCACCACGCAGCAGACGGGAAACAACGATCTCGCCGGGATTGGCGGCCCGCCATACCTTCCAGGCCGGGAACAGCTTGTCATCAAACCACGCCAGCCGGGCGTTTACGTCGCTGAAACTCGCGTCATCTGGGACAGTCGGGGCTTCTGAACGATAGGCCTGGAAGCTTGAGTAGTTGCCCGGGATGGGTGAAATCATAAGGAAAAGCCGCCATTGCCGGCCAATGCGGGCGGCATTGTTCTCGAACCAAGTCCCCAGGTTGTCTGTGGCGGCTTTCCACAAGGGAAGGTCTTTCTTGAGAACTTCTTGCAGAGTCGTGTCTTGCTCCACTTGGACCAAGAGTCGCACGCCCTTGTCTACGTTGTCTTGACTGGGAAGGATATTGCTTGCGGGGTCACCAAACACTCCAAGGTGAATAGTTCTCCACGCGCGAAGTTGTCGTTCATCAGTGAGCGCACACCACAGCCATAGGCTCCGCGGAGCGGGTGGCGGCGTTCCGGGGCCGTTCAGCCCTTTTGGGCAATGCGTCGGCGCGCTCGCTTGACCGCCTTGGCGTCAGCCCTCGAGCGCCTCTCTTCCTGGCGGTAGATCCGGATCGCCTCCGGATGCGATTGCTTCCAGACATCGGGTCGAAGCACGTCGTAATTCGATTCCCCGGCCAAGAGCCGGTCGAGCACGTCCTTCACGTACATGAAGACGTCGAGGTCGTTCCGCGCGGCACTGCTGACGAGCGTCATGAGGTCTGCGGCACGGTAGCCCGCCGCGACGCTGCCGATGAACATCCAGTTCTTCCGGCCCAGTGCCACCTGCTTCATCACCGATCCGACATTCAGGCCCGAGGGCAGCCGCTTGAGCGTGATTTTGGCAAGGTCGTCGTCGGCTCGGCCTTCGGGGCCGATCAATGGCGGCAGCAAGGCGATCTCATCGTCGAAGTCACGGCCGGCGAGCGGCAGCCCCTGCTCGAAATCGCGATTCGTGAGAATCATGTAGGTGTTCGGATCGCCGGCGGATTCGAGATTCTCGGGGATCATGTCGCCGAGTCTTCCGCCCGTGCGATGGGCGACGAGGTTGGCTTCGACCGCCGTGGCGCGGACGATGTCCCGCGCCGGCGGTCCGCTGGAGTCGCCGGTGAGCGTGAAGACGAGGTCTCCCGCGGTCGTGCTCGGGGCGAGAGCCTCGACCCACAGTTGCCAGGTGTTGAGCGTGCCGGTGGTGCTGGTCGGTTGCAGGAGCGAGAGGTCGAGTTTGGCCGGCGTGTTCGCTGTGGCGGGGATGAACGTGAGCGGGGTGTTTTGCGTACGATCCCTGTCCTTGTGAACGCGGATCTTGTCGGCTGCCGCGGCATCGATTTCGAGCGTAGCGTTTCGGCTGGCGGGCACCGTAACGAGCATTTCGGCCCTGGCGCCTCCGACCGGGATGATCTTGCCCGGCGCGGATGGTTCGATGCGGTCGTCGGTGCCTCTGCGGCCGTTGGTGAGGTCGATTGTGCCGTCGTTGTTGGAATCGACGTCGAGATCGACCCAGGGGATGTGGGTGGCGATGACGTGGAACTGGAGCGCCGAGCCACGAAGGGCGGGATCCGCGCCGAACTGCATCGTCACATTGCCTTCGAGCGTGACGGTGCCACCGGATACCGATCGGAAGTCGATGCCGGCGATGATGATCTCCTGGAAGACCGTCCCGGAGGCCTGCGAGACGTTGATCACCGTCCCGGGAAACGGCGTCGTGCCGGCGACGCCGGGCGTCGTGATCCTGAGGTCGTTGATCGTCAGGATGCTGGTGGCGGTGGCGGTGCTGGCCCAGATCTTGATGGCGTTGGGCTCGTAGCTGGCGAACTGGCTGCCGTAGTCAAACTGCACGCCGCTTCCGCCGATTGAGAAGGTCGCGTTGAGTGAGTTGGTGAACGAGTCGGGGCGTGTGTTCGTGAATGAGAACGTGAGCCGCTCGCTCGTGCCGCTGTTCCAGGTGCGATCGACTTGTCTCTGCGGCAGGGCGCTGGTGTTGCTCGTGATTCCAAGCTCCCAGTCGCCGTTGGGGGCGTTGTTGTCGTAGCGGCCGTCTCTGCCGGAACCTGGAGCGGCGGTCTCGAACCGCCGAATGCGGTCCCGCGACGAACGCCTCTGCCGGCGCGGGCGTTTCGGGTACAGTCATGGCTGGCTGGCACCGCCCACCGGGAGCACGTGACATGGAACCGCGGCAGACCCACGCCCGCAAGGAATACGACCGCGCCGCGCTCGACGAGGCGACGATCGACCGCGACCCGCTGCGGCAGTTCGCGGCCTGGTATGACGCGGCCGTCGCCGCGGGCGTGCCCGAGCCCGAGGCGATGACGCTCTCCACTGCCACCGCCGACGGGCGGCCGTCGGCCCGGGTCGTGCTCCTCCGCGGCTTCGACGCCCGCGGCTTCTGCTTCTTCAGCAACTACGACAGCCGCAAGGGCCGCGAGCTTGCCGCCAATCCCCACGCCGCCCTCACGTTCCATTGGCCCGACCTGGAACGGCAGGTGCGGATCGAGGGAACGGTGGAGCGGACGACCGCCGCCGAGTCCGACGCCTACTTCCACAGCCGGCCGAGCACGTCGCGGATCGGGGCCTGGACGTCGCCGCAGAGCGCGGTGATCGCGGATCGGGCGGCGCTCGAGGCGCTGTTCGCCCGCTTCCGCGCGGAGCATCCCGACGACGCCGCGATCCCGCGGCCGGCCCACTGGGGCGGCTATCGGCTGCTGCCGGAGCGGATCGAGTTTTGGCAGGGCCGGCCGAGCCGGCTCCATGACCGGCTGCGGTATCGCCGCGAGGCGGATGGCTGGGCCGTCGAGCGGCTCGCACCCTGACTCGGCCCGCGCCTCGGAGACGTGCAGTCATGACGGCCACCGACCGCAGCCTCATGGGCAGACTCCGCTTCCTCGGCACGGGCACGAGCGTGGGCGTGCCGGTGGTCGGCTGTGACTGCCCGGTTTGCACGAGCGCCGACCCACGCGACAAGCGGCTGCGGACGAGCGTGGCCCTGGGGCTGCCCGCGGGCACGCTGCTGGTCGACACGACGCCCGACCTGCGGACACAGCTCCTCCGGGCCGGCATCGGCCGGGTGGATGCGGTGCTCTACACGCACGACCACGTCGATCATGTCTACGGCCTCGACGACGTGCGGCCGCTGTGCACCCGGGCGGGACGGTCGATGCCGGTGTTCTGCGAGGAACGGGTGGAGCGGCGGATCCGCCGCGCCTTCGACTACGCCTTCGAGACGCCGCCGGCCCCGGGCGGCGGCATCCCCAGGCTCGAGTTCGAGCGGATCACAACGGCCCCCTTCGAGTTGCTCGGCGCGGTCGTCGTGCCGTTACGGCTGCGTCACGGCGTGTTCGACGTGCTCGGCTTCCGGTTCGGGAGTCTCGCCTACTGCACCGACACCAACCAGATTCCCGACGAGACCTGGCCGCTGCTGGCGGGCCTCGACACGCTCGTGCTCGACTGCCTGCGGGAGTCGCGGCACCCGACCCACTTCTCCCTGGCCGAGGCGCTGGCGGTCGCCGAGCGGGTCGGCGCCCGGCGCACGCTGCTCACGCACATGGGGCACGAGATCGGCCATGCCGCCGTCTCCGCCAAGCTGCCGGCCGGCGTGGAACTGGCCTACGATGGCCTGGAGGTGCCGCTGCAAGTGACAGCGCGGCCACTGTAGCGGCGGTCTCTGACCGTCGTGCCCGATTGCTGGGAAGCCCGAAGCGTGAGCTGAGGGAATCCGCGTCGCTTCACGCGGGGCCGTCCGCATTCCCTCGGCTTGCACCTCGGGCTTCAACGTGGCGCACACCTCCAGGTGTGCGAATGCGGGTGGTGGAGCGCGGAACCGGATTCGCAAGCCTGGAGGCTTGCGCCACGTGGAGCGGCGGTCTCCGACCGCCGTGCCCGATTGCTGGGAAGCCCGAAGCGTGAGCTGAGTGAATCCGCGTCGCTTCACGCGGGGCCATCCGCATTCCCTCGGCTCGCACCTCGGGTTTCAACGTGGCGCACACCTCCAGGTGTGCCAATGCGGGTGGTGGAGCGCGGAACCGGATTCGCAAGCCTGGAGGCTTGCGCCACGTGGAGCGGCGGTCTCTGACCGCCGTGCCCGATTGCTGGGAAGCCCGAAGCGTGAGCTGAGTGAATCCGCGTCGCTTCACGCGGGGCCATCCGCATTCCCTCGGCTTGCACCTCGGGCTTCAACGTGGCGCACACCTCCAGGTGTGCGAATGCGGGTGGTGGAGCGCGGAACCGCATTCGCAAGCCTGGAGGCTTGCACCACGTGGAGCAGCGGCGGCGGCGTCAGTCGAGGTCGATGCGGCGCAGGCGCAGGGAGTTGGCGATCACCGACAGCGAGCTCACACTCATCGCGGCCGCGGCCAGCATGGGGCTGGTGACGTGTCCGAGCAGGGGGTAGAGCGCCCCGGCGGCGACCGGAATCGCCAGCACGTTGTAGAGGAAGGCGAGGGCGAGGTTTTGCCGCACGGTGCGCATCGTGCGCTGGGCGAGCCGCAGCGCCCGAGGCACGGCCTCGAGGCCCCCCGAGAGCAGCGTCAGGTCGGCCGTCTCGATCGCCGCGTCGGCTGCCGAGCCCATGGCGATGCCCACGTCGGCGGCGGCGAGGGCCGGGGCGTCGTTGATGCCGTCGCCCACGAAGACGACCGTGCGCGGCCGGGCGGCCCGGCCCGCCGCGGCCCGCAGGGCCACCACCCGATCGGCCTTGTCGCGCGGCGTGAGCCCGCCCGCGGCCGTTTCGATGCCGACGCGAGCGGCGACGTGTCGCGCCGCGGCGGACGCGTCGCCGGAGAGCATCTCGAGCGCCAGTCCCTCCGCGGCCAGCGCCGCGAGCACCGGCCGCGCCTCCGAGCGGGGTGGGTCGGCGATCGCAAACGTGCCGATCGCGTGGCCGTCCGCCGCGACGTGCACGACCGTGGCGCCATCCGCGCATGCCGTCATGCCGTCGGCGCTCGGCAGCGGGATGCCGCGTTCCCGCAGGAAGGCGCCGCTCCCCACGAGCACCGCGCGGCCCGCGACCGTGCCGCTCACGCCCCGCCCCACGACGGCCGCGACGGCGGTCGCCGGCTCGAGGGCGATGCCGGCGTCGCGGGCGGCGGCCGTGAACGCGGTAGCGAGGCCGTGCTCGCTCGACGCCTCGACCGCAGCGGCGAGCGCCAGCACCGACCGCAACGGCTCGGTCGCGAACGCGGCGGGCCGCGTGGCATCGAGCGGCTGCCCCACGGCGTCGTCGAGCGCCGCGGCGGTGACGATCCGCGGTCGGCCCTGCGTGAGCGTGCCCGTCTTGTCGAACACGATCGTGCCCGCGCGGGCAAGCTGCTCGACCGCGCCGGCCGAACGCACGAGGATCCCCTCCCGCGCGCCGCGGCCGATCGCCACCGTCATCGCCAGCGGCGTGGCCAGCCCGAGCGCGCAGGGGCAGGCGATCACCAGCACGCTCACGGCCGAGAGCAGGCCGTATGCCAGCCGGGGCTGCGGCCCGAACAGGGCCCAGGCCACGAAGGTCAGCGCCGCCACGGCCAGCACCGCCGGTGTGAACCAAGCCGCGACGCGATCGGCGAGCTGCTCGATCGGCGCCCGCTGCTGGTGCGCCTCGCGGACGAGGCGGGCGATCCGCGCGACCAGCGAATCGGCGGCGGTCGTGGTCGCCGCGACGACGATCGCGCCCGCGCCGTTGATCGCCCCGCCCAGCACCCGATCGCCGCCGCTGCGGCCCACGGGCAAGGGCTCGCCGGTAAGCAGTGCTTCGTCGCAGGTGGTCGTGCCCTCGCGGATGATGCCGTCCACGGGGATGCGGCCCCCCGGCTTGACCCGCAACAGGTCGCCCACGCGGACTTCCGCCAGCGGGATCGTCGTGGCCTCCTCGCCGCCGCCGCCGCAGCAGGCCGGCCGCTCCCTGCCGAGCCGCTCCGCGGTGGGCGGGGCAAGATCCATGAGGGCTCGCAGCGCGGCCGTGGTGCCGCGGCGGGCCCGACTCTCGAGCAACTGGCCGAGGAGCACGAGCACGATGATCGTGCCGGCCGACTCGAAGAACACCTCCACACTCCCATCGGCCCTGCGGAAGGCGTCCGGAAACAGCCCCGGGGCGAGCGTGGCGACGGCGCTCGTGACCCACGCCACGAGCACGCCGAGCGTGATCAGGGAAAACATGGTGGGCCGTCCGCGGCGGAAGCCGGCGAGGCCGCCGGCCAGAATCGGCCAGCCGCCCCAGAAGACGATCGGAGTGGCGAGCGCCAGCTGCAGCCAATTGCCGCGGCCGCCCGTGAGTCCCAGGCTCTCCAACCACGCGGCGACCGCGTGGCCGCCGGTCCACGCGGGGAGCATGTGGCCTGCCATGCCTCCCATCGCGACGATGAGGAGAACCACCGCCAGCAGCATGCACACGGCGAGTCGCCACGTCTCCCGGCGCCGGGCGGCGATCTCATTCGCCCCCTGGCCGATCGGCTCGAGCGCCATCCCGCAGATCGGGCAGCTGCCGGCTGCGGAGGCCGTGACCTCCGGGTGCATCGGACACTGCCACCCGAACTCGCCCACGTCGGCACGGGCGCAGCACGGCCGCGGCCCGGTTGTCGGTGCCTCGTTCGGGACCGGGGCTGGCTGAATGACCTGCAGTTCGAGCATGTGCCGATTCTACGGCGCCGCCCCGCCCGCGGTGGCGCGGGGGCCTGCATCCCGCCGCGAACAGGCCACGAGCCGCGCGAGGGTCTCCGCGGCGGTACCGCTGTCGATGGCACGTTCCGCGCGCTGCCGCGCGGCCGGCAGGTCTGGCGCCCGGCCGGCCGCCCAGAGCGTCGCCGCGGCGTTGAGCACGACGACGTCGCGGCGTGGGCCGGCCGCGCCGGCGAGCACGCTACGGATCGCCGCCGCGCTCTCGACCGCATCCGCGACCTCGAGGTCCGCGGCCCGGGTGGCGGGCAGCGTGGCCAGGCCGAAGGCTTCGGGAGTCCAGGCATGCCGCCGTATGTCCGCAGGCGAGACGTCGATCACGTCGGTCGGTCCGAACAGGCTCACCTCGTCGAACGCCCGGCATTCGTCGCCGACATGGCCTGAGACGACGAGCGTCCGCGTCGCGCCCAGAAGTCGGGCGGCGTCGGCCACCGCCTCCCGCACGCCCGGTCGGCCGACGCCGATGACCTGCACCGCGGCGGCCGCCGGGTTGCAGAGTGGTCCGACGAGATTGAAGACGGTCGGGCGGCCGAGCGACCGCCGCAGCGGTCCCACCCTGGCCATCGCCGGATGATGGGCCGGCGCGAGGCAGAAGCAGATGCCGGCCTCGCGCAGGCAGCGGGCGACGGCCTCGGGACCGGCGTCGATCGTCACGCCGAGCGCCTCGAGCACGTCGGCCGATCCCGTGCGGCTGGAGACGGCCCGGTTGCCGTGCTTGGCGACCGGCTGGCCCGCGGCGGCGACCACGATCGCGGCGGCCGTCGAGATGTTGAACGATCCCGATCCGTCGCCGCCGGTGCCGCACGTGTCGGCGACGAGCGTGGTGCCGTCACGCGGCACGGGCAGCATCCGCGCCCGCAACGCCCCGGCGACGCCCGCGATTTCGGCGGCTGTTTCGCCGGCATCGGCCAGCGCCACCAGCCAGCGGCCGAAGGCGTCGAGATCGACCGTTCCCGAGAGCACCGCATCGACGAGCATGTGGATCTCGGCGGCCGTCGCGCGGTGGCCGGCGCGGAGGGCGGCGGCCAAGGTGTCGGGATCGGGGGTGGTGCCGGTCATGCGTGGCCGGGCCGCAGGTGCCTGCGGCCGCCGGTTTCGGATAGGATTTCGCAGCCGAGACGGCCGCAGCCCGGAACGGCGCCGCGGTGAATCGAGTCAGGGAGGCGCAGGGATCGGCGTGAGGATGCGGAGCGTGGCGGACGTTCGCCAGCGACGCAACTCATGCCGTCCCCGAGCCGGTGCCGAACCGTTTCGCCGGCCGGTTCGGACCCTTGCAGTGTACACGCCTTCCACAGAGAGCCCGCAGTGCCCCCGTCGCCCGCGCCCCGCAAGGTGATCATCGACGTCGATCCGGGCATCGACGACGCCGTGGCGCTCGCCCTGGCCTTGTTCGACCCGCGGCTGGAGGTGGTGGCCGTGACGGCCGTCGGCGGTAACGTGCCGCCCGCCCAGGCGACCGAAAACCTCCAGGCCCTCGTCGGCTTTCTCGATCCGCCGCGGCTGCCCCGGCTGGGCGTCGCGGCCGGCGACGTCGTCCTCCCGGCCCGGCCGTTCAGCATGCATGGCACCGACGGCCTCGGGGGTGCGGAGGTGCCACGCGTGCCGCTGCACGGCGGGCATCTGTCCGAGAAGGTGATCTGGGAGTGCCTCAAGGCCCATCCGCGCGAGATCACGATCATCGCGCTCGGGCCGCTGACCAACGTCTCGCGGGTGCTGGCCCGTGATCCGTCGATCGTGGAGCTGATCGGCGAACTCGTGATCTGCGGAGGGACCGTCCACGGCGCCGGCAGCGCGACGCCGGTGGCTGACTTCAACTTCTACTGCGATCCCGCCGCCGCGCGGCACGTCCTCCGGGAGCCGGTCACCAAGACGCTGGTGCCGCTGGAGACGACGTCGCAGGTGGTCCTCGGGTTCAGCCTGCTCGACGAGCTTCCCGACGACTTCTCCCGAGCCGGCCGGATCCTCCGGAGGATGCTCGGCCACGCCTTTCGGGCCCACCGCCAGATCCTGGGCAGCGAGGGGATCTGCCTGCACGACGTCGTGGCGCTCGTCGCGGCGACGAACCCCGAGCTCTTCGAGCGGGTGACGGTGGCGGCCGACGTGGAGACGGCGGGCGAGCTGACGGCCGGCATGCTGGTGGTCGATCGTCGGCAGACGCGGCAGTGGCGGCCGAACGTCGACCTGCTCGTCGGCTGCGACGCGACGGCCGTGCAGGACTGCATCCTGCGTGGGTTCGCCGCCGCGGCCGACGCCACCTGACGCGGCCCCCGAGCCGGCGTGAAGCCACGGCCCGATGTGGTCGTTTTGATGGTGCGCCGAGTGGCTCGACAGAGCGTCGCCGCTGCGGGCATTTGGTGGCGAACGTTGTTTTGCAGATCCTGTGAATTGGGTGTCGGTTTCGTCACCCGTCCAAGAAGCCCCGGGCGGGAGCCCGGGGACTCCGGGTGTGAAAACCACCCAGTCATCCATGCTGCACGACGAAGGGTAATGTCCTGGTTCAGCTCACATCGCATGGCACCCGGGACGAGATGCCACCCGGAGTCCCCGGGCTCCCGCCCGGGGCTTTTTGAGGGAGCGTCAGGCCCGGAGGGCCGGGTTGTCTGCAAGCGGGCGGCGGCCCGCCAAGCGAACTGCGGCAGGATGCCGCAGGTTCGCGTGCACCAATCTCCCCGGGCTCCCGCCCGGGGCTTTTTGAGGGAGCGTCAGGCCCGGAGGGCCGGGTTGTCTGCAAGCGGGCGGCGGCCCGCCAAGCGAACTGCGGCAGGATGCCGCAGGTTCGCGTGCACCAATCTCCCCGGGCTCCCGCCCGGGGCTTTTTGAGGGAGCGTCAGGCCCGGAGGGCCGGGTTGTCTGGAAGCGGGCGGCGGCCCGCCAAGCGAACTGCGGCAGGATGCCGCAGGTTCGCGTGCACCAATCTCCCCGGGCTCCCGCCCGGGGCTTTTTGTGCCGTTCGCGCGTGTCAAGCCGAGAGCAAGACTGGAGGACGCGCAACATCAAAATCCGGTCGCGCTACTCGAACGAGCTGCGGCTGGCGACGGGGATCCGCAGCGGCACCCGCTGTCGGTTCCGAAACAGCACCACGTCGACCGTGCGGTCGGCCGGCGTCATGCTCACGAGGCTCATGAGGTGGTCGTCATCCTCGACCGGCGTGCCGTCGTACTCCAGGATCACGTCGTCGCCACGGATGCCGGCCGTGTCGGCCGGGGCTCCGGGGGTGACCGCCACCACCCGCGCGCCCACGGGCCGCACCATGCCCAGCTGCCCTGCTGCCCGGGGCGAGAACTCCTTGTCGAGCGTGACGCCCAGGTAGCCCCGCGACACCGAGCCGTTCTCCACGAGCTGCCGGGCGACGAACAGCACCATCGGCATCGGGATCGCGAAGCCGATCCCCTCGTTTCCGCCCGAGTTGCTGGCGATGCAGGTATTGATGCCGACCACCTCGCCGCGCAGGTTCACCAGCGGCCCGCCGCTGTTCCCGGGGTTGATCGCGGCATCGGTCTGGATGAAGTCCTGGAACTTCACCGTCCCCTGGCCGAGCTCCAGGTCGCGGCGGCCCTTGGCCGACACGATGCCGAGCGTCACGGAGTGGGCGAGGCCGAACGGGCTGCCGATGGCGAGCACGGTGTCGCCGATTTCAAGCCTGTCGCCCTCGGCCAGGCGGGCCGTCTGCAGGTCGTCGCCGGCGAGTTCGAGCACGGCGATGTCGGTGCCGGCGTCGGACCACAGCCGCCGCGGCTTGACTTCGCGGCCGTCGTCGAGCCGCACCGCGATGGCATCGAGTTCGGCCCGGTTGACGACGTGGCGGTTGGTGAGCACGACCGTCCGCCCCGCCACCTTCGCGATCACACCCGAGCCCGTTTCGTCCTCGGTGGCCTTGCCGTTGCGCGGCCGCTGCAGCGGCTTCGTGGCATCGATGTGGACGACCGTGGGGCGGATCAGTTGCATCAGCCGCCGCAACTGGCGGCCCTGCTGCTCGAGGTGTTCGGCATCGCGGGCCGCCTGCTCGTAGAGCCGCTCCCGTTCGGAAGCGGACAGGCGGGCCGGTCGCATGGGATCGACACGGTCGTCGCGGCCCGCCACGGCGGGGATCGGCGCCAGCCGCACCACCGGCTCCTCCGCCGGCAGCGGAACCGTGGCGAGCAGGCAGCCGAGCAGGGCCAGGCAGCGGAGGCGATGGGGCCGAACAACGGGGCGCAGGTTAGACATGGGGTCCTCGAACCGCTGGCCGGGATCCCCGTCGATGATAGCAGCCAGCCCGCGCCGCATGGAACGCTTACAGTTCCAGTTCGCCGCCGACCGCCTCTTCGCTCGCCTCCTCCGCCTCACGCCGGGCGCCGTAACCGCCGCCACTGCGCTCCAGCTCCCGCTGGCACTCGATGCACATCGTGGCGTAGGGCAGGGCATTGAGCCGGGCCATCGGGATCTTGCCGTTGCAAACCTCGCACAGCCCATACTTGCCCGCCTTCATCCGCTCCAGGGCGTTCTCGATGTTGGCCAATTCCCGACTCTCGACCTCGGCCAACTGCGAACTGATCTCGTCCTGCGTGGAATCATAGGCCGCATCCACGACGTCGCCCGGCGACTCGCTCCGCAACTCCTTGAGCAGGGAGAGGTCGCCGGCGAGGGCGCTCCGCAAGGCGTCACGCCGCCGGACGAGGATCGCCCGCAGGTTCAACAGTGCTTCATGGCGTGCCATGGTTGCCGCTCCGTGGTGTCGGAGCCCGCCTGGCCGGCCCTCAACTGGCCGCGCCGGTGCGAGCCGCAGCCAATAGTACGGGGCTTGGGGTAGGATGGTTCACGCCAGTAAAATCGGCAGGAGTTGTGCCGGAAATACAGCGAAAACCGGTGGCGACACATCGCGGGGGCCGGGGGGACTTTGCCGGCTCCTGTGCTGGGGGCTGCCCGTGCCCCAGGAGCCGGCGTAGGCGGCCAGCGAAGGTATCGACCAATCCGCCTGCGGCGGATCGGTGCCCGCCGGAGCGCAGACGCCTCCGAGGGAGCGGAGCCCAGGATGGCCGCAGCGAACGTCCGGCGATGGGGCACGGGCAGCCCCCGGGCTGGGACTCACTTGGTCACGGAACGCTCGCGGCGATGGTCTGCCAGGCGGCCATGACGTGGCGGCGTTCTGTGATGGCGCCGCCGATCGCCAGGCGGATGGCGTAGCGGCCGGCGACGCGGGCGTGGGTGAGGAAGACCGTGCCGCCGGCATTGACCCGCTCCAGCAGGGCGGCCGTCGCCTCGTCGCCGGCCCGGAGGGCGAAGCAGACGAGCGACAGCGACGGCTCACGGAGGAGTTCGAACCGCGGGTCGGCCGTCGCGCAGGCGGCGAACTCCCGGGCCCAGGCCACGTGGTCGCGGACGTGCCGTCGCAGGGCCTCGGCCCCGAGCATCCGCAGCGTGAGCCACAGCTTCAGGGCGCGGAATCGGCGGCCAAGCGGCACCTGCCAGTCGGCGTAGTCGATGACCGCGCCGCCTTCCGTGGCGGCATTCCGCAGGTATTCGGGCTTCATCGACAGGGCCCGTGTCAGCGGGCCGCGGTCGGCCACCCAGAGCACGTGGCAGTCGAAGTTCACGAGCATCCACTTGTGCGGATTGAAGCCCCAGCTGTCGGCGCGGTCGGCCCCGGCCACGATCGGCCCGCGCAGTTCCGGGCAGATGGCGGCCGTGCCGGCCCAGGCCGCATCGACGTGCAGCCAGGCGGCATGGCGGCCGGCCGCTGCCGCGATCGCGGACACCGGGTCGAACGCCCCGCAGGCGGTCGTGCCGACCGTGGCTGCCACGAAGAAGGGCCGCAGGCCCGCCGCGGCGTCAGTTTCCAGGGCGGCCGACAGCGCCGTGGCGTCCATCGCGCCGCCGGCGTCGAGAGGGATCCTGCGCAGGCCGGCGGCCTCGATGCCGGCGATCCGCAGTCCCTTCTCGACACTCGAATGGGCATCGATGCTGCAATAGGCGACGAGCGGGCGGCCGGCGTGTGCCGCCAGCGCCCGATCGCGGGCGGCGATGATCGCGCACAGCGTGCCGCTCGATGCGGAGTCTTGAATCACGCCGCCACCCGGGCCCGGCGCCGCGAACCGCTCCGGCAGGCCGAGCAGATTCCGCAGCCACTCGACGCAGTGGGTCTCGAGTTCGGTGCAGGCCGGCGCCGTCGCCCACAGCATGCCCTGCACGCCGAGCCCGGCCGCGAGCAGCTCGCCGAGGATCGACGGCCCGCAGGTGCTCGCCGGGAAGTAGCCGAAGAACGACGGATGCTGCCAGTGCACGAGTCCCGGCAGGATGACCCGGTCGAGGTCGGCGAGCACCGCGGCGAGGGGCTCGGGCTGCTCGGGGGCGGCGGCCGGCAGGGCGGCCCGGATGCCGCCCGGCTCGACCCGGGGCGTGACGGCCCGGGATTCGAGCGTCGCCCAATAGTCGGCGATCCAGTCCACGACGGCGCGGGCCTCGCGGCGAAATCGCTCCGGCTCGAAGGCGGCCGCCGGGTCCATCAGGGGGTCTCGCCGTGGGCGGTGAGCACGAGCGACCGCGGTCCGCCCCGGTCGCGATGCTCGCACAGGTAAATTCCCTGCCAGGTGCCCAGCAGCAGCCGGCCGTTCCCGATCGGCACGGTGACGGACGACCCGAGCAGCGACGCCTTGACGTGGGCCGGCATGTCGTCGGGGCCCTCGATGGTGTGGGCGTAGGGGAAGCTTTCCGGGGCGATCGCGTTCATCGCCGCCTCCAGGTCGCCGGGCACGTCGGGGTCGGCGTTCTCGTTGATCGACAGGCTGGCCGACGTGTGCCGGATGAACACGTGCAGCAGGCCGACCGAGAAGCGGGGCATGCCGCGCAGGGCGGCCTCGACCTCGGCGGTGACGAGGTGAAATCCGCGCCGGCGCGGCGCGAGCCGCACTTCGGTCTGGAACCAGGCCATGGCTTCCGGTGCAGGGGAATGCCGGAAGAGGATATCATCCTTTTGCCGCGACGCGGGCCATCGCGGTCAGCCATCCTGATCACGGTGCCGCCATGTCCCCACGATTCGAGCAGCTCCGATCCGCCTGGTGGCTCGCGGTCGCCGCCGCGTTCCTGTGGGTCCTGTGGCTCCTCGGACCGATCCTCACGCCGTTCCTCGCCGGCGCGGTGCTGGCCTACATTCTCAACCCCGCGGTCGACTGGCTGGCCCGCCACCGCGTGTCGCGGGCCACGGCCGCGGCGCTGGTGCTGCTGCTGGGCTTCGTGGCGCTGCTGGCGATGTTTCTCATTGTGGCGCCGTTGATCCGCAAGGAGTCGGCCGAACTCGCCGCCCGCGTGCCGGCCCTGCTTGCGCGGCTCGACGCCTGGCTGGCCCCGACGCTGGAGTCGTGGCTCGGTCGCGAGGTGCACGTCGATTTCGAATCCCTCAAGGCGCTCGTCACCGAGAAGGTGCAGGGCAGCGACGGGCTCTTCGGGAAGCTCCTCGCCTCGGCCCGCATCGGGGGCCTGGCTGTGGCGGGCTGGATCGGCACGCTGGTGCTCATTCCGGTGGTGCTCTTCTACCTGCTCGTGGATTGGCACGACATCGTGAGCCGCGTCGATCACCTCGTGCCCCGGCGAGTACACGGGCAGGTGCGGACCATCGTCGGTGAGGTCAACGCCGTGCTCGCGGAGTTTCTTCGCGGCCAGCTGGCGGTGATGGGCCTGCTCGCCGCCTACTACGCGGGCGGCCTGTGGCTGGGGGGCGTCGAGTTCGCACTGCCGATCGCGCTGGTGGCCGGCGGCCTGGCGTTCGTGCCCTATCTGGGTTTCGGCACGGGGCTGGCGCTGGCGCTGATGGTGGCGGCGCTGCAGCCCGATGCGATGCGGAATCTCGTCGTGGTGGCGGTCGTGTTCGGCGTCGGCCAGTTGCTGGAGAGCTTCGTGCTCACGCCGCGGATCGTCGGCCAGCGGATCGGCCTCCATCCGCTGGCGGTGGTGTTCGCGCTCCTGGCGTTCGGGCAGGTGTTCGGGTTCTTCGGCGTGCTCCTCGCCCTGCCGGCCTCGGCCGTGCTGCTCGTCGGCCTGCGGCACCTCAAGGACGCCTATGTCGCGAGCCCGTTCTACGGTGCGGGCTGACGGTCACTCCGCCTTCCGGCAGCGGACGAGCGTGCGGACGGCGAAGGCGGTGCCGTACTGCATGTGGTAGTCGTAGAACGGATAGTCCCACCAGCAGCCGTTGGGCTCCTGAAGCGGCAGGAGGAGCCGTGCGAGCTGGTCCTGCAGCGGCGGCCGCACCGCGGCGGGCAGCGACTCGATGCACTCGGCCGCGTAGAAGTGGCCGTAGAAGAAGAAGTAGCCAGCGACGGCGAACCACGATTCGTGCGGGATCGGCTTCTTGCGGCCCAGGTCGAGCCAGCCGTTGCGGGCGAAGAGCCGCTCCAGCCAGGTGACCGTCGCGGCGTCGGTGACGTCCTTGTCGCCGAGCCGGCGGAGCAGGGCGTTGCAGGCCTGTGAGCGGCCGAGGCTGCCGCCGGGGAGGTTCACGGGATGCTGCGGCCGATACTTGTGGTGCTCGCCGTAGAGGTAGCTGCGGTCGGGCTTCATCTGCCGCCGGATCGTGGCCAAGCCCCGGTCGAAGAGCTTCTGCGGCACGTCGATGCCGAGGTCGCGGGCATCGGCCAGCGCGAGCAGCACCGTCGCGGTCGTGAAGCTGTTGGGGTGGCCGGCTGGCTTCTTCGCGCCGACGTCGAAGTCGTAGTAGCCCCAGCCGCCGTCGACCGTTTCGTAGCGGTCGAGGAGTTCCACCTGGCCCTTGATGCAGTCCACGATGCGGGCCTGCGCTGCGGCGTCGCCAGCCTGGCGGCGGTGGAGCAGGGCCAGCGCCTCGATGCCGTAGGCATGACCCCATACGTTGTACAGCGCGTCGGGCGTCGCCCGGCGCAGCTTCGGCAGCCGTTCCAGTAGCCAGGCCGCGCCGCGATCGATGGCTCGGGCTGCGGCCTCGTCGTCGCGGCCCGATTCGATCAGCGCGGAGACGCACAGCGCCGTCACGCCGGCGCGGAAGGCGTGATGGCCGCCCGGCGGTGGAGCGTAGATGTCGATGCCCCCCTTCGAGTTGTCGGCCGAGCCCCACGAGCCGTCTTCGCGCTGGCTGTCGAGGAGGAACTTCACGCCGCGTTCGAGCGCCGCCTCGAGGTCCGCCGCGGGGAGCGGCTCGACCGCCGCTGGCTTCGGTCCGACCTCGGCCTGCGTCGGTGCCGCCGGCTCGGCCACGGCGACACACGTCACGAGCGTACCGGCCGCGATCGCGGCGGCGACGGTAAAGACGCGGCGGTGCAGACAGGTGGCGGCGGTCACTTGCTCGAAGCGGCCGGGGTGGCGGCGGGCGTGTTGGCGGCGGCGGGGACCTTGTCGGCCTCCGGCTTGGCTACCGGATCGGCCTTCGCGGCGGCCGGCTCCTTGCGGGCCGGCGCCGGCTTCTCCAGCAGAATCTCCTCGCCTACGGCGAGGCCGGCCGTGATCTCGGTGAGCTCGTCATTCGCGCGGCCCACGGCCACGGTCCGCTTCACCGCGTCCTTGCCTGGCTCGGGCACTACGAGGACGTACCGCTTTGCGTCGTCGAGCTCCTCGACGAACACCGCCTTGCGCGGCACGGCGAGCACCTCCGGTCGGAAGTCGGCGACCACGCGGACGTCGGCCTCCATGCCCGCGACCAGGTGCGGCCGCTCGTCGGTCAGGTCGATGACGGCCTCGAACCGGCCGGGGCCGATCGGCACGGACGAGACGCTCCGCACCCGGCCCACGAGCGGCGGCTCGGGGAACGCCCGCGGCGCCACCTTGGCAACGGCGTTGACCGGCATGCGGCCCAGATCCTTCTCCGCCACCACCGAGCGGAGGTGAAGCTTTCCCCCGCCGACGATCGTGATCACCGGCTCCCGCGGGTCGAGCGGAGCACCCGGGCGCAGCCGTTGGGCGGCCGCCTCGCCGTCGATCCATTTGCCCTGCCGCCAGCGGCCGTAATACACCACGCCGTCGGTTGGCGCCGTGAGCGGCAGCCGCTGCCGGTCGGTCTTCAGGTCGGCGAGTTGGGCGGCGGCCTTGCGCCGCTCGTTGGTCGATTTCTCCAGCTCGAGCCGTAGCTTGTCGAGGGCCAGCGGCAGGGTCGCTGCGGCATGCTCCTGGTCGAGGATGGCGGCCTCCGCGGTCTTGCGGATCGAGTCCAGCCGCCGCGGCAGGCCGAGCGTGGTCGAACGCTCGTGGTTGTCGCGGGCGAACGTCTCGTACAGCCGGGCCACCTCGGCCTGGAACCGGGCCCGCTTGAGCACGATCGCCTCCGTCTCCTCGGTGAGGTCGTCCTGCTCGTACATCTTCTCGAGCTGCGCGAGCTCCTCCTCGGCATTCTCGCGGCTGAACGTGGACATCTTCAGGTTGGCGTCGTTCGCCGCCGTGGCCAGCGCCTGCTCCTTCTCCTCGTACCGCTTCAGGTCTTCCTCCGCGATCCGGCGGGCGCGGCTGGCGAACTCCAGCTGGCGGGGCGTGGCCTTCTCCAGGGCCGCGAGCTCCCGCTCCATGAGGGAGTGGGTCAGGTCGGCGAGTCGGATGCCGATCTCCAAGTCGCGGATCGAATCATCGAGCTTATCGGTCTCCACGGTGACGACGACGTCCCCCTTCCCGACCCGGGTGCCGTGCGGCACCGCTTCCGTGACGACCAGCTGCGTCAATCGCCTGGGGTCGAGGCGGAGCTCGACCATGTTCGGCGACTCGAACACACCTTCGAGCCGGGCCTCGATCCGCAAGGGCACGAGCCCGACGCGGTGGGTGGCAGAGGCCGACTTCGCCGCCGGATCGGTGGCAGGGACCGACTTCGCTGCCGGGTCGGCGGCAGGGGACTGGAGCGACGGGGCTGCGGCGCCGAGCAGGCAGGCGAGGAGGGCAACGGTGCGGCGGAGCATGATGCTGTTCCGGGGTGAATCGTGGGCGGCAGCGGACGCACCGCGAGCCGAAACTACGCTACCCACGCGGCCGGCGCGGGTCAAACAGTCGTGCCCACCCGTCCGTCCTCATGGCGCCGTCGCGAAGCACCACACGGTGCCGTCGTCGGACGCAATGACGACGCGGCCCGCGGCAACCGCGGGGCCGGCGCCGAAGCCCCCGCCCGCGTCGAACTCCCACCGCGGGTCCCCCGTCGTGGCATCGAGGACCATGATCTTTCCGGCGGCGTCGGCGACGATCGCCGCGGGCCGTGGATCGGCGGCGCCACGGCGCGAGTCGGTGATGCCGACGACGACGGGAGATGCGTCGACGCGGCCGCGCATCGGCCGGCGCCACGACCGCGCGCCGTCCGCCGTGGCGAAGGCTTCGACCGCGCGGCGGCGGGACCCGACGATCACCAGGTCGTCGGTCAGCGCCGCGCTCGAGCGGTAGGCCTGGCCCGCGGCGGCCGGCGCCGCCCGCCAGGCGGTCGCGGCTTTGACGAAGTCGATGGCGAAAAAGGCGCCGCCTTCGGTGCCGAAGAACACGCGGTCGCCCAGCACGGCCGGCGTGGTGCCCGTCGGCCCGTCGATCGGCACGGCCACCTGCTCCTCGCCGGTGGCGGCGTCGATGACGTGCAGTTTCCCGTCGCAGCCGGCGATGAACACGCGGTCGCCCGCGGCGGTTCGGGCCACGACCGGCGCACAGCGGATCTGGTCGGCGATCGAGTGCTTCCAGACGAGCTTTCCGTCCGCGAGATTCAGGCAGGAGAGCGACGCATCCTGCGAGCCGACGAGGACGCGGTTCCCGGCGGCGGTCGGCAGGATCGTTGGGCCGCCGGAGATTTCGCCGTCGGTCTCGTACTCCCAGACCACCTTGCCGGTGCCGCGGTCGAACGCCCTGACGACGCCGGTGTCGTCGCCAACGATCACCAGCCCCGGTCCGGGGGCCGGCGACACGGCGGCCGCCGACGGAAAGCCTGCAGCGTCCGCCTTGAACGACCACTGCGTCGCCCCGTCGGCCAACGCCAGCGCGTGGAACGTGCCGTCGAGGTCGCCGAGGTAGATCGTGCCGTCCGCGATTACCGGCACCGCGCCGAAGGCCGTCTTCTCGAACGTGCGGTGCCACGCCTCGGCCAGCGGCAGGGCGAGCACGGCGGCGGAGCGGCCGGTGCCGGCGAGTGATCCGCGGGCCAGCGGCCAGGCGTCGGCGGGCGCCGCGTCGAACGTGGGTTCCTGCGCCGCCGCGCCGACGGCGACGAGGGCCAGTGTCAGCACGCAGGGCAGGAGACGGAGGGTCATCGGGCCGATCCGCGATTGTGAAGCGCGCGTGGTCCAAGAAGCCCCGGGCGGGAGCCCGGGGACACCGGGCACGAAAACCACCCCGCCGTCCACGCCGCACGACGGCACGTGGTTCCCCGGTTCGAGCCCGCACCGCATGGCACGCGGGAAGGCATGCAACCCGGAGTCCCCCGGCTTCCGCCGGGGGCTTTTTGTGTGAGCGGCGCGCGTGGTCCAAGAAGCCCCGGGCGGGAGCCCGCGGACACCGGGCACGAAAACCACCCCGCCGTCCACGCCGCACGAACCGAGGCGCGAGCCAAGGGAATGAGGTCCGCTGCCGGTATCGCGACGCGGATTCCCTCAGTTCGCGCTGCGGGCTTCCCGGCA
>Ga0315906_10003847_pt1 | contig 19652 bp, 39 predicted proteins | sample LakEriMetagenome_4_FD_203526 | JGI IMG/M metagenome (GOLD analysis project Ga0315906, IMG submission 203526) | Freshwater fungal communities from buoy surface, Lake Erie, Ohio, United States - Buoy 2 MA122 | ecosystem: Environmental > Aquatic > Freshwater > Lake > Lake biofilm | place: USA... | reverse complement strand
CGTCTCCTGGACGCTTCCCACCGACCCCGCGAGCTATGACGCGGTCGAGATCTTCGCCTCGACCACGAACGACCGGACCACGGCGGTCAAGGTGTTTGACGGCCGGTCCTCGGACTTCAAGCACGTCCTCGCCGATCAGGTCGCCCGGTTCTACTGGGCGCGCTCGCGCCTCGAGCGGGCGGTCTCCGCCTGGCATCCGGCCACGACCACGAGCGCGGCGACTGCGGCGGCGCGTCCGCCGACCGTCACCGGGTACCTCACCAATGAGGCCGTGGCCGTCGCGGCGGACTCGGCTGGCACGGTCTCATCGTTCGCTGGCGCCTCGGGTGCGTTCAAGGTGCTGGCGGGGTCGGTCGACGTCACGACCTCGGCGACGTTCTCGCTCTTTGCATCGAGCAACCTCACCGCGACGATCAACGCCACGACCGGCGCCTACTCGGCGACCGCCATGTCGGCGGACGTCGGCACGGCGACCTTCCGCGCAAGCTTCGGCGGCGTGACCGTCGACAAGGTTTTCAGCGTCACCAAGGCGCGCGCGGGCGTCAACGGCGCGAACGGCACGAACGGGACCAACGGCACGAACGGGACGAACGGCACCAATGCCGTCTCGATCTCGCTCTCGCGCGACGCGGTGCAGCTGTTCGCCTTCGCCGAGGGCACTGTCCCGTCGTTCGCCGATGCGGCCGGCCTGGTGACGGTGCGCGACGGCGCGACCGACGTCACGGCCTCGGCCACGCTCTCGGCGCTCGCGGGCTCGGGCGTCACCGGCACGGTGAACACCGCGACCAACACGCCCGTCTCCGGCCAGCCGAAGGGCTACTACCGGGTCACCGCGATGACCGGCGACACCGGCACGCTGACGATCTCGGCGGTCTACGGCGGCGTGACCTACCAGGCGACCTTCACGCTTGCCAAGAACAAGACCGGCTACGAGATCGTCGCCGCGCTCCCGAGCACCAATCTGTTCGAGGGTCGGATGGTCTACCTGACCACCGACGACAAGCTCTACCGCTACACCGGCAGCGCATGGACGACGGCGGTGCCGGCGGCGGACATTTCCGGGCAGCTCGCGGACTCGCAGATCGCGGCCGTCGGCGCTGGCAAGGTGACGGGGCAGCTCGTCGCCTCGCAGCTCAACGTCGGGGTGGGCGGCGGCAATCTGGTCTACAACGCCGGCTTCCGCAATCACTCTGGCGGATATCCGAACGGCTGGGGCAGTTACAACAACGGCGGGATTTCCATCACGCCGAGCATCAACGCCGGTGGTCTGTTCGGCACCAACTTCTTCCGCGTCACCGCCAACGCGTCAGTAAGCAACACGCTCGGCATATACACGGCAAACAACGTCGGCGTGCCAGGTGCCGGCGTCGAATCGTGGACGCCTGGCGTGACCTACGTGATCAGCTTTTGGGCGCGCGCGAACGGCGCTGGCGCGGTCGGCCGGACCATGCAGGGCCTCTACTCCAACATGGGCTTTAGCCCGGCGGTGCAGCTCGCCAACCCGCCGCTTATCGACGGCACCTGGCAGCGTTACGCCTGGCGCGTGCAACCGGCGAACAATGGGCAGACGCCTTTCGGCACGCTGTACGTGTCTTGGGAGGTCGGCGGTAACGGCTTTAACTCTATGCCGTCTGGCGCGACCTTCGATATCTGCGCGGTCCAGGTCGAGCAGGGCGAGCTGCCGTCGGGCTTTTCGCCGCGACCGGAGGAGATTCTTCCCGGCACCATCACGGCGACCGAGATCGCCGACAACGCGGTCACCACGCCGAAGCTCGTGGCCGGCGCAGTCGTCGCCGGGAAGATTGCCGCGGATGCGGTCGGCGCGAACGAGATCCAGGCGAACGCCATCACGACGGGGAAGCTTGCGGCCAACGCGGTTACGGCCGCGAAGCTCGACGCGGGGTCGGTCACGACCACCAAGCTTGCGGTCATCGCGCCGGGCTCCGCGCTCAATGCTGATCCCGCGATGGCGGACCCGTCCGCGTGGGTGGAGTTCAGCGGCGCGGCGACCTTTGCGACCGTGACCGACGGCAAGGTCGGAAACACGGTCGCGCGCTCCGCTGCCGGCGTGCAGGCGTGGATGAACGAGGCGCGGCGAGTTCCGTTTGATCCGGCCAAGACTTACCGCGTCCGCGCATGGCTGCGGAATGTCTCGGGCTCCGGCTCTCTGATCTACATGGGCGTCGCGCTGTTTGACTCGAGCGGCGCCAACATTACCGGCGACGGCGGTCAGTGGTACTACGCCGCCGCCGGCGCAATCGGCGCGGCGAATGGCGTCTGGGTCGACTACACCGGCACCTTCGGCGCTGGAACCGCCAGGGCATTCCCGTCGAACGCGCGCACCATGTCGCCGCTTTTCATCATCGGCTACGGTGGGGGCAGTTCTGTCCACGAGATCCAAGACCTCCGCATCGAGGAAGTTCTCCCTGCGACGCTGATCCAAGACGGCGCGATCACGGCCGCGAAGGTCGCAGCCGACGCCATCACCGCGAACAAGATCGCGGCCGGCGCCGTGACCGCGGCCAAGCTCTCGGTCTCGTCGCTCGATGCCATCTCGGCGAACGTCGGCACGCTCACGGCCGGCGTCATCCGCAACACCGCCGACACCTTCCGCGTGGACGTTTCCAACGGCCGGACGACTGTCACGACCGGCTCCTACATGAAGGTCACGGGCGCGCCGTTCGGCAGCTCGTCGCAGTTCATCGAGTGGTATGGGCCTTACCAGTCCAACCTCGCCAACTGCACCGAATCGAACGCCGTCTATTACCTCAAGACCAACGGCGCCGCGTACTTCGGCGGCGCGCTACTGGCGGGCGTGCTGAAGAACTCGGTGCAGGGCACCAACCTCACCAACGCGAACGAGGCCATCCTCGGACCCTTCTCGACCAACGGCGGCAACATCACGCTCACGATGGCGCTCGATTTCCTCGGCGACGACGATTTCCCCGGAACGACGCAGGGCCTCACCGACTACAACGCCACGACCAAACAAAACCCGACTTTCACCGTGGTGCTCTCGCGCAAGATCGGCACCGGCTCCTACACCGACGTCGCCACCTTCAACTTCACCGGCTCGCACTTCGGGCTAGCGCCGATCCCGTCGGTGGCCGAGCCGGGCTATTACCAGCAAAGCGCAGGCGGCTCGGGCACCTACACCGACACCAGCGGCGGCACCACGGACAAGACGTTCAAGCTCCGCTTCACCTCGTGGGCGAACGTCAACACGACCGTCTCCAAGAACACCCTAGCACTCACCAGCACGGAGTAAGACCGATGGCCCTGCGCAAACTCGTCACCCTCCCATCCGGCCACGCGGTCGAATACTGGCGCATCGCCTCGATCACGACCGCCTTCGCCACCGGCCACGGCACCGTCGAGCTCGCGGGCTACCGCGACCAGGCCGCGCGCGAGGCCGGGATGCCGCCGCTCGCAGACGCGCGGCAGACGTTCTCCGGCTACCTCGGCCACGGCGGCACCGCCGAAGCCTACGAGTGGGTGCGCTCGCAGCCGTCGGTTGTCCCGGCGCACTACCAGGAGCGCGAGGTCACGGTGCCGGTGCCGTCGGCGGACGGCCCCGAGCTGCTGGTGCTGCGCACCGAGACCATGCGGGTCTGGGTGCCTGAGCAGGCCGGCCCGCCGCTGTTCGCCGACGCTGAGGACTGCTGACATGAGCGCGACCGATCTCTCGAAGTTCCGGGTGCCGCTCGGCTCGCTCGTCGTCGACGCGTCGCTGGTTGTCGCGCTGATCTGGTGGGGCGCGACGATGACGCAACGGCTCGACGAAATGAGCCGCCGTATCCAGACCGTCGAACAGGTGAAGATCCAGCCCGAGGCGGACCGCCGGATCGCGGTCATCGAGGCGCGGCTCGCCGACCAGACGACCCGTTTGCAATCCATCGAGGACAAGCTAGACCGCGTCCTCGACCGGGGCCGGTGAGCCTGTTCCTCTCCGCCGGGCACCACCCGGCGGCGCCCGGTGCGGCGTGGAAGGGGTTGGTCGAGCACGCCGAGGCGCGGCTCTGGGTGGCGGAAATCTCCCGCCACCTGCCGGGCGCCCAGCTCGTGCCGGCGCTCGAGCTCGGCGCGAAGGTCCGCTGGATCAACGCGCGCGCCCAGCCCGTCGACCTTGCCGTCGAGATCCACTTCAACGCGGCGACGCCGACCGCGCGCGGCTCCGAGACCCTGCACGCCCCGGGCTCGGTGCGCGGCGCGGTGCTCGCGGCCGACGTGCAGGCGGTGCTCGCTCGGTTCTTCCTGCCGAGCCGCGGCATCAAGCCCGGCTGGTTCCAGGCGAACCCCGCGAAGGGGCCGCTCGCCTTCCTCGCGCAGACCCGCTGCGCGGCGCTGGTCCTCGAGCCCGAGTTCATTTACCACGCGGAGCAGATCCGCACCCACCGGGCGGCCTGCTGCGCCGCCCTCGCCAACACCCTGCGGAGGCATGTATGACCGACGAGACCACCATCAGCACGGCCGACTGGCTGCGCGGCTCCCTGCGCTCGAAAACGATGTGGGCCAACACCGCGATCTTCATCATCGCGGGCATCGAGCTCGCCGGCGCGCATCTCACGACCCTGTTCGGGCAGAAGGTCGCCGCGGCCATCATGCTCATCGGGGCGCTCGTGAACCTTTATCTGCGCACGAAAACCACCACCGCGCTGCCGCACCGCTGACCGTGGCCGCCTGCCGCCACCAGCGCCTCGGCATCCCCAAGGCGTTCCAGCTGCACGGCCACGTCGTCACCGTCCGCATCCTCTCGCTCTCGCGCTGGCCGCACGCGAAGAACGCGCTCGGCCTGTACGACCCGAAGCTCCATCGCATCGACGTGCGCAGCGACCAGCCCGACACCGCCATCCAGCAGACCTTCTGCCACGAGTTCGTGCACGCGGTGCTCGGCGCGATGGAGCACCGGCTCTACAGCGACGAGGTGTTCGTCGACAACTTCGGAAGCCTGTTGCAGCAGGCGCTTGCTTCGTTCTCACACAGGAGGCCCCGTGCCCGCCCAAAAAGTAACGGATGAACAGGTCCTCGCGGCGCTCAATGCCGCAAAGGGGGTTCGCGCCGAGGCTGCACGCCAGCTCGGCATCAACTCGCGCGCGGTCTCCCAGCGCATCGACGGGCTCAAGTCCCGCGGCGTGCCGGTGCCCGAGTCGAGCTATGACCCGGGCGCCCGGTTCCGCACCGTGGGGGGCGTGGTGGAGAACGCGCCCAAGAAGCGCGAGCTCCTCGAGGTGCCGAAACTGCCGAGCGGCAAGATCGACATCCGCGAGCTCATCGACCGGCGCAAGGCCGCCTTCGCCCGGAAGGACGCGGCGGCCGAGGCGCGCAAGCTCATCCGCGTGAAGGTGAAGGGGAACGAGCCCATCGCGGTCACGCTCTTGGGCGACCCGCACGTCGATGACGACCACACCGACCTCGGCCAGCTCGAGCGGGACATCGAGGTCATCAAGCGCACGCCGGGGCTGTACGCGGCCTGCATCGGCGACTTGCAGAACAACTGGATCGGCCGTCTCGCCCGGCTCTACGGCGAGCAGGAGACCACGACCGACCAGTCCTGGCAGCTCGTCGAGTGGCTGGTGACGGAGCTCGGCCCGCATTGGCTCTTCATGGTGCAGGGCAATCACGACCACTGGAGCGGGGCGGGAGATCCGCTGCGCTGGATACAGCGGCAGGCCGGCGTCACGCTCACCGGCGACCACACGGTGCGCGTCGCGCTCACGTTCCAGAACGGCGCGGAGGTGCGCATCGCGGCGCGCCACGATTGGCCCGGGAACTCGATGTGGAACCCGTCGCACGGCCAGCTGCGCGCGGCCAAGCTCACGCACCACGACCACGTCATCGTGTCAGGCCACAAGCATACGGGCGGGTACCAGCTGCTGCGCATCGCGGCGACCGGGCACCTCGCGCACCTCTTGCAGCTCGGCAGCTACAAGATCCACGACGCCTACGCCGACGCGCTCGGCCTGCCGCCCGCGATGATCGCGCCCAGCTGCACCGTCATCCTCGACCCGCAAGCCGGCGAGCTCGGGCTCGTGCGCGTCGAGCACGACATCGAGGCCGCGGCCGACTACCTCACGTGGCTGCGGCGGCGGAGGGCGGCGGCATGAGCCAGACCCGACTCGGCTCGTTCATCGAGTCCTGGGCCAACGTCGCGGTGGGGTTCGGCATCAACTGGTGCGCGAACATGGCAATCCTGCCGCTCTTCGGGTTCCACGTGACGGGGGCGCAGGCCTTCGGCATGGGGGTGATTTTCACGGTGATCTCCGTGGTGCGCTCCTACGCGCTGCGGCGCGCCTTCAATCAGATCCGGAGTCTGCATGTCCATCGGTGACGTCAACAGCGACCAGAAGGGGAGCGGGGCGCGGTTCAACGACGGCAAGCCCGCCTTCGACCTCATCCCGCTCTGCACGCTCGAGGACGAGGCGCGGGTCTGGGAGCACGGGCGCAAGAAGTACGCCGCCTGGAACTGGGCGAAGGGCATGCCGTGGTCGGTGCCGTTCGCCTGCGCGATGCGCCACCTCGCGGCGTGGCAACGCGGCGAGGAGCTCGACCCGGAGTCGGGCCTGCCGCACCTCGCGCACGCGATGTGCAACCTGCGGATGCTGACGCTCTACGCGACCCAGTACCCGGAAGGGGACGATCGCCCAAAGGAGTGGATCGGGAGGCGACCGTGATCCCGCCCTGGCTGACCCTGCGCCTTGCCGGCTACGCGCTCGGCGCGCTGCTCGTCGCGGCCGGCCTCTGGCTCGCCTACGACTGGGCGCACGACCGCGGCGTCGCCCAGGAGCGCGCCCGCTGGGAGTCCGCGACCGCCGAGGCGGGTGCCCGGTTTGCCGAGGCGCTGGCCGCCCAGCAGGCCGTAATGGCCGCCCTAGACCGTGACCTTACCGAGGCCCGCCGCCGGGCCGACCGCCGCCGCGAGGGCCTCTCCGATGCGTTCCAGAACGATCCCGCTGCTCGCGACTGGTCTCGCGAGCCTCTTCCTGACAGCGTGCGCGCCGCGCTTGGTCGTGATCGAGCAGTGCCCGGCGATCCCGGTCGCGCTGACTGAACCCTGCGCGCCGCCAGCGCGCGAGCTCGCCACCAACGGGGACCTCGCGCGCGCCTACCTCGACGCCACCGAATGCGTGGACGAGTCCACGCTCAAGCTGCGGGCAATCAGGGAGCTTGCGGCCTGCCGGCTGCAGAAAGAGACCACGCGAGGCAGCCGACCCAGCCGATGAACGTCCAGCCGAGGAACACGTTCACGACCGCGATCGAGTAGACGCTCGGGTGGCGGCGGCCCTTGGCGACCCACCAGGGCAGCAGGTACAGCCACAGCAGCAGCGCGACCAGCAGCAGGCCGCCGATTGAGTCGATTCCGAATCCCATGGTCACGTCCTCCAACGCTGTCTAATTGCCACTTCGCGCCCCTGCGATTTCAGCAGGTTACGCGAGCCTATCTCACCCCAACGAATTAGACAGCCGTGTCCGGAATTCCTAAGAATTCCCGACGCTTAACCCCCTGTTTCGGGCGTACTGCTGCATTACCGGGGTATGTTCTGAAATCCTTTCCATTCAAATACTTAGATGCGCTGTCCAATGCGTGTCTATTAGACTGTCTAATACCTCAGACCCTTCGCCCGCCCGGGCCGATCACCACGGGCGTCTCGCGCGCGCGGATGTAGCGCTCCGTCATGGCCGCCGACGCATGACCGGCGAGCGCCGTCGCGTCGAGGCCTTGGCGCTTCGCGTCGGTCAGGCTCTTCGCCCGCATGTCGTGGATGTGCGCATCCCTGACTCTGGCCACTCGGCAGGCCTCCTGCCACTGGTCGTGCACCGTCGAGTACGCCGGCACCGCGCCGCGCCGGGTGTAGAACAGCGTCATCGCGCGCACGTTGCCGCCCAGCCCCTTCGCCCGCTCCACCACCGCCCGCAGCTCGGGCGTCCACGCGACGAGCAGCTTCGCGCCGGTCTTGCCCTGCTTGAACCGGATGCCCTCGGGCGTCAGGTCGGTGAGCCGGATTGCCAGGACGTCACTCACGCGCTGGCCGGTCAGGTACAGCAGGTCGACCATGCACTGGAACCGCGGCGAGCCTGCGGCACGGATGGCGACGAACTCCTCGTCGGTGATGTAGCGGTCCCGCTTCTGTTCCGAGTGTCGGCGAATGCCGACCACCGGGTTCGACTCGACGATCTGCCACTCGAGCGCGAGCGCGAACACCGACCGCAGCACCGACAGGCAGCGGTTCGCCATGTTCGGCTTGTCGCGCAGCGCGACCTTGATCGCCGCGACGTGCTTGGGCCTCACCTGCTCGGGCGAGAACTCCGCGAGGATCTGCCGCAGCTTCTTCGCCGCGACCTCGTACTGCTGCGCCGTCGACTTCGCGAGCTTCGGCCGCATGTGCGCCAGCGCGTCGTCGATGAGCTGCACCATGCCGCCCTTCGGCCGCTCGCGCAGCCGCGCGTACTCGGCGAGCGCCGCCTGCAGGTCGGTCCCGAGCCGCGTCCAGCGCCCAGCGTGGACGAACCAGTAGGCGCCGTGCTTGTGGTAGACGCAGGCGGGCAGGTGGCGGTCTGTCTTTCGCTGGCGGGGCGGCATCAGGGCAACCTCAGACGGGGCTCCGGGGCCATGGTAGCAGGGGCGGGCAGCAGTCCCTCGACGGCCGACCGCAGGACGACAGGCGACCGCCCGCGCGCGCCTTGGGGGCGCCGCAGGAACGGGATGCCCATCTGCTCGAGGGCGCGCATCTGCGCCGCCGGCCGGACGCGGCCGGTCAGGGCCTCGATCTCCGACTGGCTCAGGAACACTCGACGCTCTCCACGATCCGGACCTCGTCGCCCAGGTGCAGCTGCAGCGCCGACTCGGCCGCCGGGCCGGTCAGGTGCACCACCACCGACGCGCCGGTCTTGATGCGCCGGACGCTGCGCACCGCCCCGGTGGCGCCACGGTCGACGTGGTGGCCTGAGCGGCACTTGGTCGAGCAGAAAGCCTGCTGGGGCCGCGCAGGCACGAACAGGGCGGCGCAGTACCCGCAGGGGCGCATCTCGCCCTGAGCGCCGCCGGAACGCGTCTCGGCGGTCATCCTGCGGGCCTCCTGAGTGGAACCACGTTCCGCACCCGCACGACGCCGAGCTCGATGAGCTTCGTCACGAACTGCCGCAGGGCCTGCCGGTCGAAGATGATCTCCTCGCCGTCGCCCTCGACGTCGAGCGCCCCGGCCTCGCGCGCGAGCTCGGCCAGTCGTTCCATGTCGTTCACTGCCGATACCTCCGCACGAGCGCCTCGACGGCAGCGGCGTTGCGCGCCGTCACCCACTCACGATTCAGCTGCAGCGCCCGCGTCTTCCTGCCGAGCTCGAGCGCGATGCGGCCCTTGGTGAAGCCCTCATCGAGCAGCCACTCGATCCGTTCCCACGTCGGCCCCGCCGGCACGAGCGCCGCGTCGCCCCGGCAGGCCGGCGTGACCGCGAGAATGCGGCGCTCGGAGCGCGCGCGGATCTTGAGCTTCCGGCCGGCGCGCACGTCGGCAATCACGGACAGGGCCACGTCCGACGCCGCCGCCACCATCCGCCGGCCGACGCCTTGCCGGGCCAGCGCTCTCAGGTGTCGCCGCGCGCGGTCGGCATCGACCAGGCCGTTCCAGTCGCCCGCGGCCCGGGCCGCCTGGCGCTCGCGCTCGTAGTCGCTGTTCGACCGGCGGCACTGGAAGCACCGGCACCCCGCGAGGTACCGCAGCCGGTGCCCATGCGGGCGATCGGCGGCGAGCTCTGCGATTGGGCGCAGGCCGCGTTCGAGGAGGGCGCTCATGCCACCACCCCGCCCGGCCCCGAGCACTGGCCTGCGAAGATCCGCGGGCAGCGCCCGTCGGCGTCCTGGCAGGCAGGGTATCGGCAGGGCTTCCTCAGCGCGTCGGTCAGCACCCGGTCAGCCTCGGCGCCTGACATTCCGGCAGCGCCTGGCTGCTGCTCCCTCGCACGGATGCCGTGGAACCGCTCGAACTCGCGGCAGGCTTCGATGTAGGCGTCCCAGACCCGCCGATTATCGGTTGCATCCGTCGCAGGCTCCCGCTTGGCGTCCGGCTCCGGTGGTGCGGCGTAAAGGGGAACGCACCCCGGTGCCTCGCATGTGTAAATGTCGGCGTGCACGTTGGCACCAAGCGCAAGAAGCCGCACAGCCTTGTCACTGACCCACCCCACCAGCTCCAGCTTCGGTTCCGCAGACAGCCGCCGCTCGTCGAACCGCTGCTGCTCGATCTCGAAATTGAACTTGCCGCTCATGGCTTCGTCTCCTTCGCGAGCTCGTAGTCGTAGCGCTTGATGCCTTGGCTCTTGATGCGCCGCAGGTTGGTCACCGAGATGCCGAGCTCGTGCGCGACAAACTTGTCGCTGTATCGCCGCTGCAGGTCGCGCAGCTCGCGCACCCGCCGGTACTGCTCGAGCGTGAGGCTCGGCGTGCGGCCGGTCACGGCGCCACCTCGTGCAGCGACGCGGCCAGCGCCACCACACCGAGCACGACGGCCAGTAGCACGACCGCGCGCGTGAGCAGCTCGGCCATGCGCTCGTACTCCGGACCGCGGCTCACGGCTCCACCCCGTGCGCGTCGTGATCCTCGAGCAGGTCCTCGAGCGTCGCGATTGCCTTGTCGAGATCCTCGTCGCTGATCTGCTCCTGCCCGTGCGTCGCGCACCAGGCAGGGTCGAGCCGCCGCAGCGCGTCGCGCAGCGAGCGCAGCATCGACCAAGCGGCGTCGCCTCGGCCGAGCAGCACGGTCGCCTCGGTCCCGAGGCCCTTGGCGTGGATGCGGGCGATGGCCTGCTCCACGGTCGGCGCGGGCGGCTCGGCATCGAGCTCGGCCAGCGCCTCGAACACTCCGTCATCGACAAGCATGGTTCCTCCAGTTCCGGCTGGTGCGTCCGGGCCGGCCTCGGCAGACAGATCTCGCGCACCTCGAGCGGGGGTAGGTGTCGGCTGCCCACACGCCGGCCGACGCGGCGTCCTTGTCCCGTTGGGCTCGGGGGAGGGTCACTTCATGAGCCACCGCAGCGCGACGGCGAGGGCGAGGACAATCGCGAACATCGCGAAGACCTCGGACAGCGCCTCGACAACGCCGGCGAGCAGCCCGAGCTCGATCACAGCAGCACCCGCTGCGGGCTCGCGAGCCGGTACCTGGCGAACCGCTTGCCGTTCGCCTGGTCGGCGACCGTCTCGACCTGCAGGCCCTCGGCGCGCAGGTCCGCGACGCGCGCGGCAAGGCGCAGGCAGCCGAACCGCTGCAGGGCCTCGAGCGGCGTGATCTCGGCGCCTGAGAGCAGCGCCTTCCGGATCTGCTCGGTCTGCGAGGCGCTCATGCGGCCTCCGGCTGGTCGGCGGGCTCCGCGTCGATGGCCTCCAGCTCGGACTTGCGCGCATCCTTCGCGGCCGACAGCTGCGCCTCGAGGTCTTTGTCCTTCGCCTTCCGCGCGACGACGATCGCGTCGCGGTAGCGGGTCTTGAGCGTGTCGACGTCCGGGGCCTCGCGCACGAGCTGCACCGGGCTCGCCACGACAGGCTCGTCGGCGACCGCCACCGAGCTCGCGGTCGCGGCCGTCATGTCCTGCACCTCTTCGGAGGTGTAGACGCCGACGGCGACGCCCGGGAACACTGCGCGGACGCCTTCGGAGATCACGCGCGCGCGGAGCATCTGCCGGGGGTAGGACTTCCAAGTCGCATTCCGGGTCAGGCCGGCGCGCTCGGCCTGCTCGATGGTCCAGCGGATCTCGACGGTGCCGCCCTGCGGGTGGCCGACCTTGGCGGAGACCGCCTTGTCGGTGTACTCGGTCCACTCGACGCGGCCACCGTTCGCCTGGAACCGCGCGAGCAGGGCGTCGGACTTGAGCGTCGGCTTGCCGTTGATGACGTGGTAGTCGCGCGCGGCGAGCGCCGGGTGCAGGCCCTCGGCCTGCGCGATCAGCATCAGCGACAGCGCCTGGTCGGGCGTCCGGACTCCGAAGAGGCCGGACTTCGCGACGGCGTTCGCCATGCGCTCGACGTCGCTGAATCCGATGGCGGTCGAGAGTGCGGTGGTATGGGTCATGCTGCGTTCCTCCGGGTGAGCTGGTCGACGGTGCTGTCGACCTCAGCGAGAAAGGCGCGGACCTCGGCGTCGAGCCCCGCGATGAAGATGTCGTTGCGCTCGATGCGCTCGATGTAGATCTGCAGGTCCTTCGGCATCCGCGGGTCGTAGGACACGAAGTCCCACCACTTCCGGCCCGTGATCCACATGGCGCCCTGCAGCTGCGGCATGTGCTCCTCGGGCATCCCCGTCAGCAGCGTCTGGACGTGCGTCGTGCTGCTCGGGCACTTGATCTCGATGCCGCCATCGGCCTCGACGAGGCCGTCGGGCGAGGCGCCGGCGAGGATGGACGGGTGACGGATGAACCCGGTCTCCTCGACCACGCGCTCGGTGCGGAACTCGTACTCGATGCGCGCTGCGGGCTCGTTGTCGATGCCCCACTGCATGGCGGCCGTCGTGAAGTGCGGCACCGGCTGCCCGGTCAGCCGCTCGGTCACAATCTCGATCAGGTACGACTCGCGCGCCTGCGCGGGCTTGCCGTTCTTGAGCTTGGCGAGGACGTTCTTGAAGGACGAGGCGGTCGCGCAGCCAAGGCGGGCGGCGAACCAATCGGCGGATCGTTGTTCTGCGAGCATCAGATTCCCCTGCGGTGAAGGACGAGGGCGCCGTCGCGGTTCGATGCGACGATGCCGGTGAACTTGAGAGCGGCGAGCAGCTCGCCGACGGTGATGCCGTCGAGCTGGACGGCGACGGGCGGCGGCGCGGGCAGCAGGCCTGCGACGACGGCGTCGGCGAGGCGGTCGCGGAACCGGGCCCAGGCGAGGTCGGGCGCGCTCACGACTCGGTTTCCGTCGCGGGGCTCCACTCCTCCCCGGATTTCACCGGCGAGAGGAACTCGGCGAGCTGCTTCACCTGGCTCTCGCCGAGATAGATCCGGGACTCGCCCTCGGCCGTCTCTTGGGCGAGCACAAGGTCGCCGTCACCGTCCACCCACACCCGCAGCTCGTAGCCCGGGCGGATCTGTAGGAGGACGTTGGGCTCGGCGGCGGGTTCCTCAGCGGCAGACGCGCCGCTTTCGCAGCCCGAGCAGGTCTTGCTCAGGCCGCGGCCGACCTTGCGGAACACTACGAGCGGCAGGTCTTCGCCGCAGGCCGAGCAGGTCTTGGTGCGCGCTTTCATCGGGTGCTCCCCCAGCGCGAAACCGACGGCGGGTCGGCGCGGTAGATCCGCGCGCGGCCGCCGGGCTTCGGCAGCACCTCACGGCTGCGATGACGCAGCCACCACTCGTATGCGCCGAGCGCTGCGGCACCGAGGCCGAGCAGCGCGAACCACCCGCACAGCAGCAGCAGCCAGTCGAAAGCTTCGTTGCTCATCTCTGTCCTCCAACAGGGCCCCGGACCGTCCGGGGGTGTCGAGAACAGTACGGCTTCCCGTAATGTATGTCAACGGTATCCCGTAATTGACCGCCACGCGGACGGCAGGGCGGCGGACGCGCCCTTATCGGGTCAGGTTGCGGCGGTGTGCAGCGCGGGGCGCTTGCGCTTTGAGCGGATCTGGGTCGCGACCAGCGATTCGATGATCAGCGCCACCTGCGAGCGCATGGGCTCGTCGAGCTTCTCCCACTCGGCCGCGACGCGCGCGGCCTCGGGTGTCATCATGAAACCGTGCACGCTGTAGTGCGCTCGCGCGTCCGAAACCCTCGGCGTTTCCAGTAGTCGCGCGCCTCGGCCTGTCTCGACCCAATCGGTAGAGAGGCCGAGCACCGCAGCGATGCGGTGCAGCTTCGTGGTCGACTTCTGGTCGCCGCGCTCGAGGTCGTAGAGCGTCGTCGGCGCGATGCCGGCAGCCTTCGCCAGGGCCGCAACGGTCATCTGCAGCTCCTCGCGCCGGGCCTTGATTCGTTCGCCTGTCGTGTTCATGGCTCTCACCGTACCCCGTCCGGTTACGGAACTCCGTGAAGTAGGACACAGATTCCCTACGCTATGCCGTTGACAGTCATTACGCTATCCCGTAAAACTCCCTATATGGTTACCTGGTCCACCCGAATCAAGGCGCTGCGCGCCGCAGGAATGACCCACGCCGCCATTGGCGCGTTGGTCGGTCTTTCCACGTCGGCCGTCTGCGACATCGAGCGCGGCCGGACGCAGAAGCCTCGCGGCGACGCTGCGCTCGAGCTCGACGCTCTCTACCGCAAGCAGCTGGCCGCCGAGGCCCGCCGCCGACCCACCACCGAACCCCGCCCTGTCCGAGCCCGTTCGCGGGCGCCGCACCCGAAAGGGGCGGCCAGGGCGACCTGACCCCACGAGGAGCCGATGCCACGGATCAGATCCATCAAACCCGAGTTCCCGCAGTCCGAGAGCATGGGCCGAGTCTCGCGAGAGGCTCGGCTTCTCTTCGTTCTGCTCTGGACCGTTTGCGATGACGACGGGAGGACTCGCGCGGCCTCGCGAATGCTCGCGAGCCTTCTCTACCCCTACGACGACGACGCGCCGAAGAAGATCGAGGGCTGGCTGGTCGAGCTCGAGCGCGAGCAGTGCATCGAGCGCTACACCGTCGACGGCTCCACCTACCTGCAGGTGTCCAAGTGGCGGAATCACCAGCGAATTGACCACCCGACCGCGTCCAAGCTCCCCGGTCCTCGCGAAGGTTCGCGAATCCTCGCGAGTGATTCGGGAACCCTCGCGCCTGATATGGATAGGATAGGAAGGGATAGGAGTACTGAGGTTCCTTCGGAACCTCTGTCGGGCGAGACGCCCGACCGCGAGGTCGTCCAGCGCGTGTTCGACCACTGGCGCTCGGTGCACAACCACCCGGCCGCCAAGCTCGACGCCAAGCGCCGCAAGCTGATCCGCGACGCCCTCAAGGCCTACCCCGAGGCCGACCTCTGCCAGGCAATCAGCGGCTACAAGAACTCGCCCCACCACATGGGCCAGAACGACCGCTCGACCGTGTACGACGCGATCGAGCTGCTGCTGCGCGACGCCAAGCACATCGACGCCGGGCTGCGCTTCTACCGCGACCCGCCGCGCACCGACCTGTCGAAGCTCACCCGCGCGAACGTCGACCGCACGGCCAACTGGCGACCGCCGGAGCTCCGCGATGCAGGCTGACGACTTCACCCGCTTCCGCGCCGTGCTGGCCGGCCTCTCGAAGGTCTACGAGCGCGAGCTCGACGGCCCGCTGCTCGACGCGTACTGGCTCGCCCTGCGCGACTGGCCGCTCGCCGAGTTCGAGCAGGCGGCGGGGCACCTGCTGGCGCACTCGCGGTTCATGCCGCGCCCGGCGGACTTCACCGACCTGCGCAAGGCCGGACGCATGACCGCAGGCGAGGCGTGGGCCGCAGCGCTGCAGCACGCGCGCGGGGCATGGCGCGCAGGACCCGCGGTGCCCGAGGTTGAGCGCGCCGTCCAGGCAATCGGCGGATGGCCGGTCATCGCGGGCGCCTACGCCGACAGCCTGCAGTTCCTCGAGCGCCGCTTCGGCGAAGCCTTCCGCGAGCTCGAGCAGCGCGTCGAGATCCGCGAGCAGCTGCCCGCGATCGCGGGGCCGAGCTCGACGTGGCGCGGCCGCGTCACCGGCCCGGCCAAGGTCGCCGAGCTGCTGCCGACCATCCGGAGGCCCGCATGAACGGCGACAAGCTCGTCGTCGAGGCGTGGATGGCCCGCAGGCTCGGGATGCCGATGTCCTGGGACGGCGGCGTCACCACCCGCGAGGAGCGCCGCGAGCGCATCCGTGCGGCGATCGTCAACTCGGGGCGCGAGATGGCAATCGCCGGGCGCGCCGCGGGCAAGTCTTGCGAGACGTGGGCGCAGCTCTTCCAGCGCGTCTACGGCCAACCAGTCAACCAGCAACCCAAGGAGCGCACGACATGCGCGGAGTGAACAAGGCCATCGTCCTCGGAAACCTCGGGCAGGACCCCGAGCTGAAGAACCTGCCGTCCGGCAGCGCCGTCTGCTCGCTGTCGGTCGCGACCTCGGAGCGGTGGAAGGACAAGACCACGGGCGAGGACAAGGAGCTGACCGAGTGGCACCGCGTCTCGCTCTTCGGCCGCCTCGCCGAGATCGCCGCGCAGTACCTGCGCAAGGGCTCGCAGGTGTACATCGAGGGCCGCCTGCGCACCCGGAAGTGGCAGGACAAGAGCGGCGCCGACCGCTACACCACGGAAATCATCGCCGACGAGCTGCAGCTGCTCGGCGGCAAGGGTGACGGCCAGCGCTCGGAGCGCCCCGCCCAGGCGAAGCAGCAGGCCGAGCCGAAGCAGCGCGACGAGTTCGACGACAGTGAGATTCCATTTTGATGTCCGCGGCACAGGAAATCTGGAAGCAGGTGCCCTCGGTGCCGGTCATCGAGGTCTCATCGCAAGGGCGAGTCCGCGCCTGCGCTCGCGTCGCGCCGATGCCATACGGCGGAACACGGATCTACGGCGGAGTCGGCTCGTTCGGCCAGTGGGACGGGAGCCGGTATCTGTACGTCCTTCGTCGTCGGACGTACAAGGTCGCTCGCCTGGTTTGCGAAGCCTTCAGCGGGCCGCCTCAGCCCGGCCAGGTTTGCATGCACCTGGACGAGGACGCGCGCAACAACCGGCCTGAGAACCTCCGCTGGGGAACGCAGCGTGAAAACCTCAACGCGCCGAAATACCTCGCGTATCGCCAAGCCCTCAACGCGAAGCTCAAGGCTCAACGCGAGCAGCGCGCCGCATGAGCACCATCGACGCCCTGATCGGCTGGCTGAAGGTCCTCGCGGTGTGGGCCGCGGTCGGCGTGTTCTTCGGCATCCTCGGCGGCGTTGCCATCGTCGTCGCGCGCGCGGTCATCGCGCTCGTGTGGGGGGCGTCATGAGCAGGCGGTCGCGCGAGAAGGGCAAGGACGGCGAACGCGAGGTCGCCAAGATCCTCAGCGAGCAGCTCGGGCTCGTGGTGCGCCGCAAGCTCGGGCAGGCCCGCGACGGTGGGCACGACCTGACCCAGACTGGGCGGTTCGCCTGGGAGGTCAAGCGTCGCAAAGGCATCGCCGTCCACGAGTGGGTCGAGCAGTGTGTCGCGGCTTGCGGGCCACACGACACGCCCGTCGTCGCCTGCCGGGGCGACGGGAAGGAATGGCTTGTGGTCATGCGCCTCGAGGACGCCCTGCCGCTCATCCGCGGCGAGCTGGGGCCCATGGAGCCATGACCGACCGCGACCCGCCGCTCCTGTGGTGCATCACCCGCCGGCCGGAGACGGGCGAGGTCTACCTCTCGGGCCTCGACCGCTACGCGCAGCCGGTCTGGTGCCAATTCTGGCACGCCGGCGCGCTCAGGTTCGCGACCGCTGCCGAAGCTCTCGACGTCCTGCGCCTCTACGCGCCCGCTGGTGGCGCTTCGGACTGGTACGTCACCCGGATCACCGAACGCTGCTTGAGGACCTCATGACCGCATCCCTCGACCCTGACCTGCAGCCCGTCGACCAGCTGCTCGACGCTTGGGCGCGTGACGCGCGCGAAGGGCAGGGCGGCGGCATGCACCCGCTCGAGCGGCTGCGGCTGATCCACGACGGCGCTGTGCTCGGCGGCGAGCAGCTGTCGAACGACGAAATCCTGATTCTCGTCGACCGCGTGTACCTCGACAGCCCGCCGCGGACGAAGGCGATGATCGACGCCTGGTACAAGTCCGCGAGCCCCGCCCAGGTGAAGGCGAACCGGCTCGGGATCTCGCGCGCGGCGCTGTACACGCACTGGCGGGCGACGCTCTGGTTCTTCCGCGGCGCGCTGCGGTCTCGTGGCCTGTGCATTTGATAGGAAATTGGTCATTGACTCTCTGGATGTCTAGACACTAAAAGACGGTCAACTCGGGGCGCTGCGCCCGAGACAATCCACCAAAGCCCGCCCCGTGCGGGCTTTTTTCGTTCTAGGAGCCCCGACATGGCCGTCCAGCTGTCCACCGCTGTCCGCAACGCGCGCCTCGATGCGATCGAGACCGCCATCGGCGCGAGCGCGATCCTCCGCATCCGCTCGGGCTCCGTCCCGGCGAACTGCGCCGCGGCCGACGCCGGCTCGGTGCTCGCGACCGTCAACCTGCCGTCCGACTGGATGGCCGCAGCCTCGGGCGGCTCGAAGGCGCTCTCCGGCTCGTGGGTGGACGCTTCGGCCGACGCCTCGGGCACCGCCGCGCACTTCCGCCTGTACGACTCGACCGGCACGACCTGCCACGCGCAGGGCACCGTCACGCTCACCGGCAACGGTGGCGACATGACCGTCGATTCGCTGACGTTCACCGCCGGCCAGCAGTTCAGCATCACCGGCTTCACGCTCACGGACGCCAACGCCTGACGGGGTGACCTGTGACGACGATCACCGTCGAGCGCCTGGACCCGGTGGCCGGCGCTCCTGGCTACCGCGTGGCCGAGGCCGGCACCTACGGGCTGCTCGAGCTCGTGCCGTGCCGCCGCGAAATCGACACCAACGGCCCGGTCTGCGCCTTCCTCGGCGCGACGGTCGCCGGGGTTGACCCGAACGAGGTTCAGGAATGAAGGCCGCAATCGAACAGCTGTTCAACGGATCGCTCGCCCAGGTTGCGATCGGCGGCGCGTATGACGCGACGAAGATCAACCGCGGCAAGCACACCGGGCAGTTCAACTTGGGCGCGGGCGCGGTCGACAAGTTCATCGGCCCGGCGCCGCTCGGCGTGGCGAACTTCGGCGAATCGTCGCTCGCCATCCCGTCGGCTTTCGTCCACCCGGTCAAGATCGCCGACGACCTGTTCTGGGTCTTCGGCTCTGACGCCGCCACCGCGGCGGCCACGCGCCGCGTGCAGCTCTGGACGTGGGTGCCCTCGACCAACACCTACACGCTCGCCGGTGCGGTCACGCTGACCTTCCCGACGGCCACGGCTCACACTGTCCGCGGCCTGCGCGCCATCCTCGAGAATTACACGACCGGCACCGTCGGCGTCTCGGGCACCGCGGTCACGGGTTCCGGCACCGCTTGGAACACCGGACTTTCGGTCGGCTCGCGCATCGGCTTCGGCTCGACGGACCCGCAGCAGATCACGACGTGGTACCAGATCAGCGCCATCGGCTCGGACACGAGCATCACGCTGACGGCCAGCGCCGGAACCATCTCGACCGGCACGCCTTACGTCATCCAGGACCTGATGCTCGTCCAGGCGACCACGAACGCAACCGCCGGCAACGGTGGCCTGTTCGTCACCAAGGGCCTGCGCTTCGAGGACTTCCAGAACCCGGCGACGGCGATCCCGGCGGCGACCACGGTCGACAAGATCAAGGCGACCTACTGGCTCAAGGACGCCGCGACGATCACGAACACGACCATCGGCGGCTGCGCGCTCAACGACCGCGACTCGTGGACGCAACAGTACGTCTACTCGACCAACGGCGCGTCGACGACGCTGTCGATCTATCGGTACAACATCCGCGCGGCGCTGACGTTGACCGCTGGCGCTGCGACGTTGAGCGGCGCCGACATGGTGATCACCGGCGGTCAGACCGTGGCGGGCAACGTGTCGCAGTCGAACAACGGCCGCGTGGCGACCCTCAACCACGGCCCGGGCGCTTCGGTGCCGTCCCTGTATCTGTTCACGACTACCCGCATCCTTCGCGCGCCGCTCTCGGCCATCGTCGCGGCGAGCAC
>Ga0315906_10003841_pt1 | contig 19674 bp, 12 predicted proteins | sample LakEriMetagenome_4_FD_203526 | JGI IMG/M metagenome (GOLD analysis project Ga0315906, IMG submission 203526) | Freshwater fungal communities from buoy surface, Lake Erie, Ohio, United States - Buoy 2 MA122 | ecosystem: Environmental > Aquatic > Freshwater > Lake > Lake biofilm | place: USA... | reverse complement strand
CGATGACCTACCATCCCACCCATGGACATATGCACGTAGATAACTGGGGTGTTTTTACGCTTCGTTCCCAAACCAATGATCCGAATCCTTTGAACTGGCCTATCGTTGGAAACGGGGCCAAGCTGGCGTTTTGTTTGATGGATTATGGTTCCTGCTCCACCTATCCTGGCCATTGTGTGGATGCCCAAGGAAACACGCTGTTGAATGGCAACTTCCCTAACTACGGATTGGGAGGAGGACAATACAATTGTTCCGTAACGGTTCAAGGGATTTCTTCCGGTTATACCGATATATACTATCAAAGCTTGGATGGCATGTGGATCAACATTCCTCCAGGAACCTGCAACGGACAATACTACATCGTGGTACAATTGGATCCTGAAAATTATTTTCTGGAGGAAAACGAAAACAACAACGTGATCGCCGTTCCATATACGCTCACATTGCAAACTGCTGCCGGCAATCCAACAATTGCGGCAAGCCCATCATCTGTCATTTGTCCTGGAGGAAGCGTAACGCTGACAGCGAGTCCCGCCACATCTTATTTGTGGAGCACGGGTGCCACTACGCAATCCATCATCGTGAATCAGTCAGGGGCCTACACCGTTTCCACGAATGGGGGCAGTGCTTGTTCAGGTTCCACATCCATCAACGTAACCGATGGATTCGCCACCGCGGCATCGGTGAGCATCGCCACGGCTGCTTCCGGCACCATCAGCTCTTCACAAACCGTTTCGTTCACCGCCACGCCCATCAATGGGGGCGCAGCACCATCTTACCAATGGAAAAAGAACGGCGTTAATGTGGGAACGAATAACGCAACGTATGTCAACAGCGCGTGGGTGAACGGCGACCAGGTCAGTTGTTTAATGACCAGCAATGCCACTTGCGTTACCGGAAGTCCAGCCACCTCCAACACCATCATCATGAGTGTAGTGGCTGATCCTGTGCGATTCCTGGTGACTGACATTACGGGCAACAAGGGATATTACTATGATGCCGGATTCGGTTATCTTTCGACGACCAACTTGTCCTCTACCATTCTCAATGGCGTGACCAACGCGGAGGATGTGTACGTTACCGCCTCTCATGCGTATGTGTTGGATGGTGTGAACAAGCGCGTTTACCGTACCAATGCCCCTGGAACCGCTGCGGTGCAATCGAGGTTGCTACGCACCAACACAGGCAAGGCCCTTGGCACCAATGTGAAGGGTATGGCCATCAAAGGCGATTCGTTGTATGTGTTGGATGCCTCCACGCGTTCGTTGTATCGTTATTCGTTGGCGGCCGCTTACAGTGGCACAACCAATTTGAATGCTGTACAGAAAATTTCGCTCAACAGTGGCAATTCAGCCGGTGAGGCGGTATGCTATGACGGAACCTATTTGTATGTATTGAACAATGGCAGCACGAAAAACTTCTATCGTTACACGTTTACCGGAACCTACAGTGCCTTGTCTCGTCCCTTGCGCACCAACACGGGTGGCACGCTCTCTACAGTAACCGGTTCTGTGATTGATGGCACTAACATGCGTGTGGTAGATCGTGGAATGGATCGTTCGCTCACTTATCCGGTGGCGTCACTCTTTGGCAGCACAGTAACATTGAATGCCACGCTCAATCAGGTGTTGAATGCGGCTAACCTGAATGCAACGGGAATCGCTTTGGTTTCAAACTCCTCATTGCTTCGTAACGAAGAGGTCTTATATGCCAACGAGGAGTGGTCCTTGGGTGCGTTGCAGGTAAACGCATTTCCGAACCCCACCGATGGCATCTTACACTTGAATATGAATGCTCCGGCTACAGGCGACTCTCCATTCGTGATCAACGTCATGGATTTGCAGGGCAGGATTGTGTTTTCCCAGACCAGCGAAATGGGCGTTGACAAACATGAACTCACCATCGATCTTAATGATTATGGCAAGGGCTTGTACATGGTGAATGTTTCAAAAGCGAGCACAATGAAATCCGTAAAAGTCATTCTGCAATAACCAATGACCATTTTGGTGACTGAAAACGGCTCCGATTCGGGGCCGTTTTCATTTCAAACCTATTGCAGTCCAACAGGGTGAGGTGTGTTGATAAGTTTCCTCACAGCCATGGCTTTTCGCTGTACATTTGTCGCCCTGCTTTTTTGAACCTATTAAAACCCATCACATCATGAGCAACACAGCAAACAACAATGGCACGGCCTTTTCTCCAAACATTTTCGACAACAGCGGACGCTGGTGCGAAGAGCGCATATTCTTGCATTACACAGGAAAGATTCCATCGGTAAGGCGCATCTTTCACATCGATCCCGAAACCGCCTTTCCGGCGCTTGCCAAGGCCTTTGGCGTGAGCATGGATGAATTGGTGGTGGATGACATGTTGCACATCCCAAGGAAATATTATCGTAAACAACGTGCATACCTGTTTCTTACACCCACGTTGATGGCATCTTGGAACAACTTCAGCACGGTGTTCGAGTTGTATCATGTGAACGCATTGGACAAGGCCGATTTTGAAAAGGCGGAACAGATTGTAAAGGATCATTTCAATTATGGCACCGGCCCCGGAGTGGTGAGTTTGTTCATCCAGGATGCGGGCGGCTTACGCATCATCGAGAAGGAGATGCGGTTGGATGTTCCTGATCTGGATATTTATTTCAATGAATCATTGGCTGTAGCCGACAAACAAATCATGGACATCCTTTCGGATGAAAACAAGAAGGGGGTGCTGCTGTTGCATGGTGGAAAGGGAACGGGAAAGACGAGTTATCTTAGAAGCATCATTTCCAGGACCGACAAGAAAGTGGTTTTGATTCCTGCTGATATGATTTTCGGTTTGGGAGGACCTTCCTTGCTACCGCATTTCATGAGCTTGCCCGATAGCATCATCATTCTCGAGGATGTGGACCAGTTGTTGGCAGAGCGACAGGGTATGGGCAATGACTTTGTGATGAACCTGGCCGATTTTTGTGATGGTCTTTTTTCAGATTGTGTGCGGTTGAAGTTTGTTTTGACTTTCAGTTCGCCGTTGGCACAGATCGACCAGAGCATCGTGCGTCATGGTCGCACACTATTCCGTTACGAATTCGAAGCATTGAGCGCCGACCGATGCAACAGGCTTTTTGAAAAGCTGGGCAAATCCATTACAGCAGACAAGGCCATGACTTTAGCCGAGGTGTTCGAGCAAGCCATGCAAGGTGAAGCGAAGAAGGAGAAGAAGCGGATTGGGTTTAAGTGAGATTTAGTGACCGGTGACCAGTGACCAGTGACCAGTGACCAACTCCCCAATGACTAATGACCAGTGACCGGTGACCAACTCCCCAATGACTAATGACTAATGACTAATGACCAATGACCAGTGACCAGTGACCATTGACCAGTGACCAACTCCCCAATGACTAATGACTAATGACTAATGACCAGTGACCATTGACCAGTGCCCAGTGACCAACTCCCCAATGACTAATGACCAGTGACCAGTGGCCAGTGCTCTAATTACCACTTGCAAGCCATAGGTGTTTGTTAGAATCGGAACAAGCTAACGCAGATTGAGCGGATTTAAACGGATTTTCGCAGATAAAATGCCAAATGAAAATGATGTACGAAAGATGCAGCATCCGATAATTGACTATAAGGAATCATTTAATTAGCTGAAATCATATAAATCACATGTCATGAAATTTAATCCCATAACAAAGTGTCTTTATACAGACAATGGAGAATTTATAAAAAAATTGAATTGTCCATATAAAATAAATTGGGAGGACATGGAAGTCATAGACTTAACTATTCGGAAATGTCTCAATTGCGACCACATGATTGTAGACACAGGCACTTTGAAGGATGAGCAACTTTTTGAAATGGTCCGTCAAAATCCCTCCACTTGTTTAAAAATAGACTTGAATCAATCCAATCTTAAGATAGTAGTAAATACCGATGAAAGCCATAAATAGAAACATCAAAGAGCTACGCGTAATCAAAACGGCTCGAAGGCTAGAGGATATAAATATCGCAGCGAAACTAGGATTTCGACCTTTAATTAAACAGATTAAACCGTCTAAAAAAATTCGTTCAAAGTATGCTGTGATTCAAAACAAGAAAACAGGTGAAATCCAAACTATTGGTGATTACCGTATTGGTCGTACAGGGGGAGATGAAAGCGATTATGAAATAGTCATTGATTGGACTTATCACTACCCGTACAAATTCGAATTGCCATATGCGGCATATTTAATACCCAAAGACATTAAGCCCGGTGAAAGGGTTTTCATTGAAGATCTGATTGAAGATTTTGTTGGGATGCGCTGGAATCAAGGTAATACTTATCGGCTTGAAAGCTGCGAAGCGATTTGGAATGGATCTGACTTGGAAATACAATACAGTGCACGGAAGTGTACGACAAAAATATTTGGATAGAAAAAATGTTACAGGATAAAAGCATTGGCATCTCAAATTAGGCTTAGATATGTGCTCCCTTCATCATATGGGAATGCTTCCGTGAAAATCCATTTGATCCGTTCTGTCCGTGTGCCCTTCGTGGCAATCGACTGCATCCGCGTTCCCTTGTTCGATAAGATTAACTTATTATTGCCATCGTTGTTAATCCATACAAATACAAAAACATGAAGCAGCTCGCAGTTATTTTTGGAATGGTTTTATTGACATCCTGCGGAGGTGATGTGACTGATAAGGCCAAGGAGACATTGAACAAAGGTGGTGAGGTGGTTGGGGAAACGGCCACAGAGGTGTTGGAGGGCATCAAGGAGGGCATGGATAAAACTTTGGAATGCGAATTGGTGATTACCGAGGATTTGAAGAAAAAGGGTGTTTCCAACGGCAAGTTCGAAGTGGTGTCCGACTCTACGGGAGGCAACAACAATGTGCTAACAGCTTATTTGATTTTTAACCAAGACTTCTCCGACACACTTCATGCAAAGGCCTTTGATAAAAGCCGAGTGGAGATTGGCAGGGCCAAAGTGCCGGTGACCGCCAAGGCCGGCGAAGCCGGTTATTACGATTTCAAGTTCGACCCTCGAACTTATATTGAGGTGAAAAGCCGGATTGAAATCAGTCAATAGCTTTTTGCCTTCGTAAGGGAAGACGCTTGTTCCACGACAATTGGCGCCATATCCATTCGGCGGGACCGTACCTATGGTTAGTTAGCCAATGGCTGCTAAACCACATCAACAATACGGTCCAAAATGCAGCCATCAGCCACAGTAGTTGTATTTTTATCACGGACAGCAGCGAACATCCAATTCCATAGAGCGTAACAATCAGTACGATTGAAACCGATAGGTAGTTGGTAAGGGTCATCTTGCCGAGCTTGACTATGTGCGAAACCAAATTGCTTCTCTCAAACTTCAGGTAGAAAAGCAAAGCCAATGTCGAATAAAACAGGGTGTTTAACAAAATGCCGGTTTTGATTAATGGGCTCAGGAAATTGCTATAAGGTATCCAGCTCGATTCGCTAAGCATAAGCCCTCGTACAATCCAATAAAGCATGACCGGAATGGATAGTGCAAATGAGATTCGCTTGATTTTATCGGGCGATGTAATCAGGTATCCGATAGCGTTCGATTTTAATAGCCAATATCCAATCAGAAATTTTCCAAGAGTCTCCAGTATGTCTTGCCATTCGGAACCGGTTATGATATACATATCATAATAGCCGTGGATGTTCGTTTGAAACAGAGTGAGCAGGTTGTTTGAAGTCAAACCCGCATAGATCTCATCAGCCAAATGGTCGTTGTAACCGAAAGAGTAAAACGTTTTGACAAATCCCATCACCAAAGCAGGGCCTATTGTCAACAACATACTTGCCACCAACAAATTTTTAATTCCCCAATTCCTGAACAACATCAGCAACACTCCGCTTATGGCATAAAGGTGTAAAACATCCCCTAGCCAGAATAAGGTGTGTGCCAGACCTAATAAAAACAGCCAAGCCATTCGGCGCAGGAAAAATGCAGTAGGGTTTTCACCAGCCCTCTCAACACTTGTCAATATCACGCCAAATCCATATCCAAACAAAATAGAGAAAAGAGTCATGAATTTCCATTCGAGGAATACCGAATTAAACGACATCAGAAAAGTATCAATACGATCGGCTGATACGGTTAGCATATCAGGTGGAAGCTGTTGTTGTAGGTAGGCGTTGAAATTGGCGAAGATCACCCCTATCATGGCAATGCCGCGGAGGAAGTCGATGTGTGCTTTCCGATTCGTATCAGTCTGAATCATTGTTAATCCTATAGACGCGATACGAATGTAGGATAATTGTCAAGTCAAGCTATTTTTTCTTTCAAATTAATTATTTTACATTTACCCCGAACCAAAACTTATAGCCATGAAAAAGCTACTTCGTTACCTCCTGATTACGTTGGTGCTGTTGGTTGTCGTGGTTGCCGGGGCTGCTGCCTACATCCACTTCAGGGGTATACCCTATTACGAAACCGTCAAGGTTGATTTCAAGCACACAAGTACACCTGAAACCATTGCCCGCGGACAGAAGCTCACAGGCATGCTGTGTGCGAATTGCCACATGAACGGTTCCACAGGTCGCATGACCGGCAAGCATATGACCGATGCGCCACCTGAATTCGGTGTGGCTTATTCGGCCAACATCACCGCCGACAAGCAGCATGGCATTGGAAGTTATACGGATGGCGAACTGGTTTACCTGTTGCGCACCGGCGTGAAGAGGAACGGACAATACGCGCCTCCTTACATGGCAAAGTTGCCACACATGTCGGATGAGGACATCAATGCCATCATCTCATTCCTGCGTTCAGATCATCCATGGGTGCAGCCGGATCCTACGCCTACCAAGCCATGTGAGCCCTCTTTTTTCAACAAGTTCCTTTGCAATGTGGCCTTCAAGCCATTGCCGATGCCCGAAAAGCCCATAGTCGCTCCTGATTCAACCGACAAGGTTGCGTTTGGAAAATATCTAGCCATCAACCTCGATTGCTGGACCTGCCATTCGGGTGATTTTACCAAAATGGATATCATGAACCCCGAGAAGAGCTATCATTTCTTTGGAGGAGGAAACAAGCCATTGAACCAAAAAGGCGAGGTGGTTATGACATCCAATTTGACACCTCATAAGGAGACAGGTATTGGATTGTGGTCGGAGGAGAAGTTCATAAAAGCGCTTAAATATGGATTGGTGGATGGCCAGCCCGCCTTACGATACCCCATGGTGCCTTACACTCAACTCACCGATTACGAGGCATCGGCCATTTATGCATACCTTAGGACCTTACCGGAGATAGAAAACAAAATCATAAAATAACACATATGTACCAAACACAAACTAATTATCAAGGTATGGGAATGCTCCCACGTAAATTCAGATTTACCGGTAGCTTTGGTGAATTTTTCCTATATGCCTTAGGACTATTATTCTTATCGGTAATAACATTTGGAATCGTTTTTCCTTATTTTGTTTATTGGATTAATAAATACTTTTTTTCCAATCTGGAATTGGATGGGGTAAAGGTGTTATTCAAAGGAAAGTTTTCTGATTACTTTATCATGTCATTGGGACTGTTCTTCCTTTCAGTAGTGACACTAGGATTGGCCTTTCCGTATTGGATTTATTGGAATGGAAAATACTTTTCCAGTAATTTGGAGATGGATGTTTAATGGATAATTATATCTGAACAACGCCATCGTGGACCTCAATCATCCCTATTTATTGTCTGCAATGGCTGCCGCTCCAGGGCTGGCCATTTGCATTTACATTTATTGGAAGGACAAGTTTGATCCGGAGCCGCGCGGCTTACTGATTAAAAGTTTTTTCCTGGGCATAGGAAGCGTTGTTATGACCCTTCTGATATCCGAATTCGTTCTTCCCCCCTTTGGCTTTGAACATGGAAGCACCAACATGGTATGGTCGTTGATTTCATGCGTATTGGGTATCGGATTGGTCGAGGAGTATTCGAAATATTTTTTTGTGAGGTATTATGCCTACCGAAAACCGGCATTCAATGAGCCGTTTGATGGCATCACATACTGTGTGGTTGTATCGATGGGTTTTGCAACCATAGAGAATTTCCTGTATGTATTTGAACATGGATTTGAAACAGCTGTTTTGCGTATGTTTTTATCTGTGCCCGCCCATGCGGTATTCGGGGTGATCATGGGCTATCACCTGGGATTGCAAAAGCACTATGGCCGAAAATATGCCGGAGCGTACGGCTTGATGCTCGCGGCAGGACTACACGGATTGTTTGATTTCTTCCTGTTCCAGTCCTACATACCAGGCATGTATTTAGGAGCATTGGTGTCATTCTTTTTCGGCGTTCGCTATTCGTTGCGAGCCATTCAAATGCATAACGACATATCTCCGTTCAACGGGAAAAACATTCAGGCCCCACAGTCGGAGCAGGATTTGATGGGTTGATTTTATTCCGCCTTTGGTTGGATACCATCCCAGATCACCAAGCTTCGGTCAAGCTTGATTTTTTTACGAGCACCGTTTGGACCATCTATGCTGTAGTGTTCCGCCATTTCGTATCCTACATGCTTGCTGAATTTGGTCCGCATTTTTGAAACTGTTTCGCTCAAGCGGTTTTCTGTAGGATTTGTCATATAATCCAAGGTATTGGTCAAGTTTGCCAGAGTTAGGTTATGACCTATGGTCATGTATATCTGCTTCAAGCGGTCGCGGTGCTCCGACATGCGGTTGAAAGATATCCCACTGGGGTTTTCGAGGAATAATATGAATATCGCTTTTTCCAACGGCGATAAGCGCAACTGTGAATTCCCCATGTCCATGAACCGTATGGGTTCTCGACCTGGAGTAATTACCACGCGACTAGGACGCTGAGTCAATTCATATCGGTCGCGGAACAGCAGTTGCGAACGGATGTGCTCCATGATTTGCGTGGATTGGATAAACAGGTCTGGCTCGATTTTTTTCTTTTTGATAATGGATATGCAATCATCGCAGATGTCTGCTGTGCGTAATTGAAGCGTGATTTCACGCTTGTCTTGGCAGAAATCACTGATGCAACCCCGTGGATCGTTATGAATGTGTTCTGCCAATTCGGTGTAATTGCCAAACATTTTTTTCTTAAGCATGATGCTTGCAACAAGATATGCAACCGGGAAGCGTGGATCAGCATATGTATAGTATTGCCAGTCTGCAGTATGTACGAAAAAGTTGTTGTCACCATTGGTGTCGCCTGCCGAAAACCAATTCGGAGTATTTCGGATATCGGTCAACAAGATAACTGCATCCTCTTGCTTTAGCTTTTTCTTTTTGCGGTATTCCCTGCACTTTTCGAAAATCGAGTCCCACGCAACCTCTTTCAAGTGTTCCGGCTCATATATATGCCTAGCCATACTATCCATTTGGCATTCCATCATTCTTGCTTTTTCAAGGGCAGAAATGGATTTGTCATAGAATTCGTCTTCTGATACAAAGCGTTCCTGTACTTCACTATCCAAAAAGCGGATGTGTTGATCGTCTGTATGGAATTTCATCGGGCCGGGGAACTGATTCAGCAAACAAACCACTTCATCATAAAACTCATCGGCAATGGATGCGGACCTAATCAGGTGAATGTTAATCATATTTGATAATTTCATTAAAGCTAATAAAAAAACCCCGTGCAGGAACGTGCCTGCACAGGGGTGTAAAGAAAAAAAATCAACAGACTTCGTAGTAAATCGATGCGGGGTACTTTCCGAAAACGAAGAGGGTTACCGGACATAGCCACATCATGTGGTTGGCAGCTACGCCGTTGTAGCGTTTTGCCTTGTAATAGGCACCTCCGATGACGGGAATCTGGAACATGCGGTCAAGGTGATTGGCCAAGGGTTGCTCCAGTGAAATACGGAGATTTACGCGATGGGAATTACCCGAAAGCATGTCGAGCCAGGTGTCGGCACCCGCCACCATACGGAGGTCGTCTCTTGATCCGTCGTATTCGGGCAGGTCGATATACCATTTTCCGTGATCTTTTACGAAGGTGAATGTTCTAACTGAAATGTCTGTAAACACAGGATTTGATTGGGAAGAAACCATGTTGATGTTGTTTTTGATTGTTTGACGATGAATTGGATTAAGCTGAAATACTTTTTCTAAATCATAGGTGGGGCTCTGCTTTTGTTTCCGTTTTCCGTTTTAAGTGTTTAACATTTCATTTGTATGTGCTTGAATGTTCTTAAAAGAAGTCTTCCGAATCGCGGTTCTTCTTTTTGAGCAGGTCAATGCTGATTTTACCGGCACTTTTTTCATTCATGTACAGGTTAATGCTTTTGCTCATTGCATGGAATGCCTTGTCGGAATCCGCTTTGGAATAGCTGGCTGCGTTTTCACGTCGGATGTTCAGATTCTCGGCATGGTCGATGGCAGCCATGTCGGCACCCAGGAAGCTGAATGTCCATTTGCCGGTACTCTCTAATTCACGAATCATGTTGCGAACATTCTTGATGGAGAACAAGCGGGAGGCATTCTCATATCCATCGGTCAGGATGATGATGACGGCGGATGCTTGATCGTTTTCAAATTCGTTGTCTGCTCGTGCCTTGAGCGACATCACCGATTCTCCGATGGCATCATACAATGCCGTGCTGCCATTGGGCACATACGTTTGCGTGCTCAGGGGTTGCACCTGGTCGGGCATAGTGCAACTTATAGGATGTTGCACGAAGTGATTGAATGTGGTGAGTGATACAAGGATTTGTTGACTAGTATGAACACGTTGCATGTCACGTATCATTTGCAGTTGTTCGTTGAATCCGCTGATGGTTTCGTTCACGCAGTTCGACATGGATCCCGATTGGTCGATAATCAGGTGATAATAGGTTTTGTTGTTCATTTTTTTGGTTTTTTTAGTTTGATGATGCAAAGGTCAGGGGCCGGCGGCACCCATTTGATTTTGACAAGCTTGTCGTTAGTGGACTGATTGATTTACAAGACCATTTGGATTTGGATTAGTGGGTTCGACATAGGTTTTAGGGCAATAAACTACTTGCCGGTTATAGCCGGAGTACGTTAGGATTTTGGACAATAGATGACCATGGATGTCTTGCGTGAGGAGCGCAAGTCATCGTATCAATGCTTAATGAAATAGGAAGCGGGAACTTGAATTATAAAATTCTGGAGGTGGGCGATTTCAATAACCATGCCACCGTCCGAACCATGAAAAATTGACTGAAATGATCGGTTTTGAAAGCAAACTTGTCACGGAATCCATTGGTTGTCCGACACTTTGTCACGGCTTTGACCATTTGATGTGTTTCGGCTTTTGACTTTAGTAATGTTGATACATCTTTATAACAATTTAGTTAACGGCTATAATTTTTCGAGGAAATAGCAGTTATTTGATAAAAATTTGAACTTTTCATGAGCAACCACAACAAGATTTTGCGGGTGTTCCAGCTGATAGGATTGTTGAGAACGGGACCCGCCCGTTCATTGACGAGTTTATCCTCGGCATTGGGTAGCACGGAACGAACGGTGTACCGTTATCTGGATTTATTGAAGGAATTGGGCTTGGTCGTTAGGAAGGACCGGCGGGGTTTGTTTTTCCTGGAAGGGGGAGTGGCAGGTGTGGATGTGCCTACATTTTCATCTGACGAGTTACGGTTCCTTCAGGAGTTGGTTTTTTCATCTGGTAAAAACAACAAGCTTCGTGATGCGGTGTTGCACAAGTTGTATGTGCATTCCGACATGCATGTGCAATCGGATTTGTTGGCGAGGGCTCATTTGGGTAAAATCATCCAGGACCTAGGTCGTGCAATCCAGGAACGCAAGCAGGTGGTGTTGAAGAAATATCATTCGGCGAACTCCAATGCCATAGGCGATCGCTTGGTGGAGCCGGTGAAGCTTACACCTAATTTGGATCGTGTGCTTTGTTACGAGCCGGCATCGGGACTGAATAAGTTTTTCAATATTGAGCGCATCACGGAAGTGAAAATCACGCCTAAGAAGTTCAAGTTTGAAAGCTTGCACAAGTACTCGCAGCCGGATGTGTTCGGGTTTAGTGATAATGGGAAGCGGTTTGCGGTGGATTTCAAGATGTCCCTTCGTGCCTGTTTATTGATGAAGGAGGAATATCCGATGTCGACCTCATGCATCAAGGAGGGTAAAACGGGCGATTACCATTTTTCTTCCATGGTATTTGATTTGCGTCCTGCTGTACGCTTTGTGATGGGTTTATTGGCGGAAGTGGATGTATTAGGCGGACCTGAGTTCAAGAAGGAGCTGTTGAAGTCGATGCAAGGCAAATTGAAGGGAGACTGACGATTTACAACGTTTGGCTTTCCTGTTACGATTTTGTTAAGGATCCGTCTGCTGACTTCGAGAAAAGCAGCAATTCGTTTAATGCATGTTCATTGGCGTTACTCTCGACATCTAAATATGGAGTGATAAGCTAGTGTTTTTACCGCTACCACTTGTATTGCATTTTCAACTCGACCAGCGCTATTGCCTTTGGCTTTTTTGTCACTTTTTGCTTGCCCAAAAAGTAACCCAAAAGGGCACCACGAACACCAACCGCCTGCTTGATTTTGGCGCACCATCCTACGCTACTAGTCAATCAATTCGGCGGTTCGCACAGTTCGTGGACGAGCCACGCGCCGGCGGATTTAGGTTAGCGGCTACCAGTAGGATAAGTGTTTTGCATTGCTCGCGTGAAATCAAATCCGTTTTGATCGGCCGAAACCGTTTAATCCGTGGTCGTTGGCGTTACTCCTGACTCATAAATATGATGAGACAAGCTAGTGCTTTTACCGCTACCACTTGTATTGCATTTTCAACTCGACCAGCGCTACTACCTCTGGCTTTTTTGTCACTTTTTGCTTGCCCAAAAAGTAACCCAAAAGGGCACCACGAACACCAACCGCCTGCTTGATCTTGGCGCACCATCCTACGCTACCAGTCAATCAATTCGGCGGTTCGCACAGTTCGTGGACGAGCCACGCGCCGGCGGATTTATTTTAGCGGCTACTGGTAGGATAAGTGTTTTGCGTTGCTCCCGTGAAATCAAATCCGCTTTGATCGGCTGAATCCTTATTATCCGCGTTCGCGGTATTTTCTTCCGAATCATGCGCATGGCGAGGCAAGCGGTCTCTGTTTTTATCACGGTTATATGTTTTCCCATCCCTTTTAGCTGTCAGAAATTGTCAACACATGTTAATTTCCGCAACCTATTGCTTTTCATGTTTTTAGGGCATATATTTGTGTCGACCAAATCAATTGGATGGCTTGCTGGTACATCAAGTAGGTCTCCAAGGTTCTTCCCCAGAACCAATGCATGCCTGGATTTTTTCTGAACACAAGGGCGCCAGTAATTGAAAATCAAAAGCTTATGCTTTTGGAGCGAGTTTTAGGATAATTGAATAATGGTTGGTTCCATTCTAAAAATCATGACGTTTTATTTGCCTATGAGCAAGAAGAAGACATTTTCCATTGCATCATTATTACTGGTTTCATTTTTGACTTTATCAATTTCACTCCAAGCATTGGGACAAGGTGGTCCTGGCGGTGGAGGGGGCGGCGGCGGAAACAATTGCAATGTCAATATTTCCGTTTCGCCAAACGATACGATTTGTTTAGGGTCGACACTTACTTTGAATGCCACTGGGGCAAATTCATACGTCTGGTCTTTTAATTCAAACCCTGGCGGTGGAGGATCTTTAAGTGCTACAAGCGGATCCCAAATAACAGCGACCTTCAGTTCCGTAGGTCAATACACCATAGAAGTTGATGGCGACTGCGGAAACCAAAACGACATTAGCACAATAGTGATAACGGTGGTTGCAAACCCTACAATCTCTTTAAACAATCCAGCATCAGCTTGCCCCGGACAACCAGTCACGCTGAGTGCGAGTAGCAATGCATCCAATCCTACATTTCAGTGGAGTACCGGCCAATCATCTAGCTCCATTTCCGTAAGCCCCAACAATTCAACCACCTATACGTGTACAGTCACAGGAGCTTTCGGATGTACGGCAAGTTCAACGGTAACAGTAAACCCCTTGAGCGCCCCTCAAGTTAATGTTGGGGATTATTGGTATGTACAACAAATACCACCCCCTGGTGCCTCCAATATTCAAAACAACGCCTTTTCTCTTTGCGAAGATCTTGGGGAATATTATTTAACCCTTGTTAATAATGCAAACACATCAAATACAACTACAACAATCAATTGGGGCGATGGCACTCCAACGACTAGTCTTGGACAATGGAACCTTAATGATACAATTGGTCACAACTACTCAACACAAGGCAATTTTTATTTAACAATTACAACAACGGGTAATGCTCCCGGTTCATGTAGCACCGTTCAAACCATTTCGGTATACAATGGCTCTAATCCCTCGGTGCCATTTACTCAACCACCCAACACCCTCAATAAATGCACACCATATACAATCGCAATTCCATATCAAATCGCCTCTCAAAACAGCCCAGGCACATACTATGTTTTTCAAACAAATGACGGTAGTGCACCAGATACCATTTATGAGCCTTTGCAAGCAAATTACTTTTATCAACATACATATGCCATCAGTTCTTGCGGGTTTAGTTGTTCTGGATTTCAAAATAGTTTTGGATTTACCATGACCGCAGTAAATCAATGTGCAAGCTCACAAACAATAATTTGTCCAATAACTACTTTATCAGATCCCGAAAGCGATTTTTCAATCAGTCCAGATACCATAGTTTGCTTGAACACAAGTGTTCTTTTTACCAATACTTCACCTCCGGCGTATATACCCAACACCAATGGAGCGTGCACTTCAAATCCTCGAAGAAATTGGTTGATTGGGCCTTCAAGTCAAAGTTATAATGTTACCAACGGTTTTGTAGGCAACAATCCTCCTTTTCCTAATCCTAACACATCCGGCACAAATACAATTACTGCAACTTTTGCTGATACCGGATATTATTCCATCAGTTTGTTAAACTACGTCAACACCACATGTGGTGCGGATACAATGACCAAGCGAATTTGCGTCATCCGCCCTCCGACACCTGTTTTGCAATTCCCAGACACGGTTGGTTGCATTCCATATGCGGTTCGCGCCAAGGTTCGTGACACCTCTGAAGTATCGTGTTTTCCTACAAGGTATCAATGGACAATCACCCCATTGAGTGGCATTTGCAATACCCCAACGGCTTTACCCACCTACACATATGGTTCTTCCACGACCGATAGCGTTGCATTATTGTTCAATGCCCCTGGCAGCTATCTGGTAAAGTGCATGGTTTACAATAAGTGCGATACGGTTGAGGTATTTGATACCGTTAGAGTCAAGGCACCTCCAGTGGTAACTTTAAACACCATCACAAATCCGTGTGGGCCAAGTCCAATTTCACCGACGGCAAATGTTTGTAACCGAAGTGATAGCCCCCTTTCATATGCGTGGACTTTTTTGAATGGAACACCAAGTACATCGACCAGTCTAAATCCTGGAACCGTGAACTTTAATACGGTCGGTTCAACCACCATAACCCTTGTTGTATCTGGAAGTGAGTGCGGTCCAACATCCGCTTCAACAAATTTAACGGTGAATCCCCTTCCTGATGTTAATGCAGGGCCCGATCAAACTATTTGTTTCGGTGCAGCAGTACAGCTAAGCGGAAGTTCTTCCACTGCAGGAGTTACTTATTCATGGTCACCAGCAATTGGATTGTCTGCAACCAATATCCCCAATCCAATTGTTAACCCATCAACTACCACTACCTATACGCTAACGGTAACAAATCCTGTCACCGGGTGTACCAATTCCGATCAAATTTTGGTAACCGTGAATTCGTTGCCACAGGTCACCACCACAGGATCGACAAGCTGTTCAGGCCAGCCAGCGACGTTGGCGGCCACGGGTGGCGGATCGTACCTATGGAGTACTGGCGATACCACATCAACCACGCAGGTGAGTCCTAGCACTACAACGACATATACGGTAACGGTTACGAATGCTTCGGGCTGTACCTCCACAGCAACGGCCACGGCTAATGTTAATCCGCTTCCGGTTGTGGATGCGGGCAATACCGTCACTTTGTGTAACCAAGCCATTCCTTACACACTCACGGGCTATAGTCCGTTGGGCGGCACATGGAGTGGTACGAACGTCACCTCCGGTGGTGTATTCACTCCGAATGGCACAGGTACGTTTACGCTTACCTATACTTACACGAATCCAACCACTACGTGTACAAACAGCGATGTGATGGTGGTTACGGTAGTATCACCGCAAACAGCCAACGCAGGGCCTGATGTGAATCTATGTCAGAATGCTCCTGCTTATCAGTTAGCAGGGTTCAGTCCTTCAGGAGGAACATGGAGCGGCAGTCCGTTCGTTAACGCCGCAGGGGTGTTCACTCCATCCACTGTGGGCACCTATACGTTGACATATAGTTTTGGCACGGGCACATGTTTGAGTACGGACAACATGCAGGTTGTCGTGAATGCGAATCCCACTGTTGTTACAACGCCTGATACTATATGCATTGGACAAACTGCAACGTTGACGGCCACAGGTGGAGGTACGTATTTGTGGAGCAATGGATCCACCGCGGCAACAATCAATGTTGCACCAAGCACAACCACGACCTATACAGTTACGGTGACCAACGCTGCAGGATGTAATTCCACGGCCCTTTCCACGGCCACAGTGTACCCACTGCCGGTTGTGAACGCGGGCGCCGACATCACCTTGTGCGACCAGCCCATTCCATTTACATTGACCGGGTTCAGCCCAACGGGTGGCACATGGAGTGGTACGAACGTCACTTCCGGAGGAGTATTCACCCCTAACGGAACAGGTACATTCTCGCTCACGTACACGTTTACGAACACCACTACGACTTGTACCAACAGCGATGTGATGGTGGTGACGGTAGTATCACCGCAAACAGCCAACGCAGGGCCTGATGTGAATCTATGTCAGAATGCTCCTGCTTATCAGTTAGCAGGGTTCAGTCCTTCAGGAGGAACATGGAGCGGCAGTCCGTTCGTTAACGCCGCAGGGGTGTTCACTCCATCCACTGTGGGCACCTATACGTTGACATATAGTTTTGGCACGGGCACATGTTTGAGTACGGACAACATGCAGGTTGTCGTGAATGCGAATCCCACTGTTGTTACAACGCCTGATACTATATGCATTGGACAAACTGCAACGTTGACGGCCACAGGTGGAGGTACGTATTTGTGGAGCAATGGATCCACCGCGGCAACAATCAATGTTGCACCAAGCACAACCACGACCTATACAGTTACGGTGACCAACGCTGCAGGATGTAATTCCACGGCCCTTTCCACGGCCACAGTGTACCCACTGCCGGTTGTGAACGCGGGCGCCGACATCACCTTGTGCGACCAACCCATTCCATTTACATTGACAGGGTTCAGTCCTACAGGAGGAACATGGAGTGGAAGTACATTGGTTACCAGTGCCGGAGTATTCACGCCAAACGGTACTGGTACATTCACACTCACATACACCTATACGGATCCTTCTACGGGCTGTGTCAACACGGATGATCTTGTGGTTACTGTTGCAAATCCGCAACTCGCTGATGCGGGTCCAGATTTCAGTATCTGCCAAAACGCACCTTCGGTCCAATTGGCGGGATTCAGTCCCAGTGGCGGAACTTGGAGCGGTAGTACAATGGTAAGCAGTTCAGGTTTATTTACCCCAAACACTGTTGGCTCATTCACATTGACCTACACTTATGGCACAGGAACGTGTCTAAGTACGGATGATTTGGTAGTAACGGTGAATCAACTTCCAACACCCTCGGTGAATAGCCCCACAATTTGTATAAATCAACAAACCACGCTTACGGCAAACGGAGGCGTATCTTACTTATGGAACACTGGGGATGCAACAGCTTCCATTACGGTAACTCCAACCATTACCACGTCTTATACGGTTACTGCAACAAACCAATATGGTTGTACCGATTCAATCATAGGAACTGTAACGGTTAATCCTTTGCCTACTGTGATAGCCGGTCCCGATGTTTCATTGTGCGACCAGCCAATTCCCTATACATTGACAGGGTTCAGTCCAGTTGGCGGTAGCTGGAGCGGAAGCACCCAAGTGACTTCTTCAGGAGTTTTCACTCCTAACGGCGTAGGAACCATTACACTTACTTATACATTTACGGATCCTCAAACCGGCTGTATCAATAGTGATGACCTGGTGGTCACAGTTGCAAGTCCACAACTAGCTGATGCAGGAGCGGATTTCAGTATTTGTCAAAATGCGCCATCAATACAATTAGCCGGCTTCAGTCCTATAGGAGGGTCATGGAGCGGCAGTCCATGGGTTACCAGTTCAGGTGTTTTTACTCCTTCCGTTGTCGGCACATACACGTTGACTTACACCTATGGAACAGGAACATGTTTGAGTACGGATGATTTGGTGGTTACTGTGAATCCCCTGCCATCCCCTACGGTGAACAATGCTGTCATATGTCTCAATCAGCCGGCAATACTCACTGTAAATGGGGGCTTATCGTACTTGTGGAGTACGGGGGATATTGCAACTTCAATCACCGTTTCTCCAAGCATCACTACATCCTATACGGTTACTGCAACCAATCAGTTTGGTTGCGAAGATTCCGTCACAGGAACAGTAACGGTGAATCCGCTTCCTGTTGTTGATGCCGGCAACGACACCACTTATTGCTTCCAAGGAATAAATGTTCAATTGCCCTCATACGCCACTCCTGCAAACGGAACTTGGTTTGGAACCGGCGTTTTAAATGCATCAGGATCGTTTGATCCTTCCATTCCCGGAATTGGACCCCATTACGTGTATTATACATTTACTGATGCGAATAATTGTACGGACTATGATTCCATCCTAGTGAACATCGTATTACCTTCTGTAGCCGAAGCAGGGCCTGGCAATGTTGTTTGTATTGACAATGGGGTTTTCAGTCTTGGCGGTTTTTCACCATCTACAGGAGGTTCATGGTCTGGGCCAGGAATCGTTAATGCTGCTGCGGGCTTGTTTGATCCTACTATTTCCGGTGTGGGAACTTTTTTGCTGTATTATGAATTTGGAGTGGGGTCCTGTTATACCAAAGACTCTACCATTGTAATCGTCAACCCACTCCCAAATGTAAATGCAGGCAGCGATATCGACACCTGCATTTCTGTTCCACCTTTTTCTTTAACAGGGTTCAGTCCGCTTTCAGGCGGTAGTTGGTCAGGGAGCGGTGTCACACCATCGGGATTGTTCAGCCCTGCTTTGGCTGGAGTGGGGTCTCACACCTTGATTTATGAATACCAGGAGCCGTCAACATCGTGTGTGAATCGCGATAGCATCACCGTGCTGGTAAATCCGTTACCAGTTCCGGGCTTCACCGTTGGCTCGGTTTTATGCCTCAACACCCCATTTACAATCACAAACAATACGACTGGAGCGACTTCCTATCTATGGAACTTTGGTGATGGCAACAACTCCTCGTTATTCAATCCAACGCATACCTACATCCAAACGGGCACCTACACCATTTCATTAATCGCAACTTCAGCTTCCGCATGTGTTGACTCAATAAGCTTCAATGTTCAAGTGGTTGTTCCACCTACGGTCGCGTTCTCCCTTTCAACAGATGACGGTTGTGGGCCTTTGTTGGTTGATATCACCAACAACAGCGTATCCTTTAACCCTTCTTATTTGTGGGATTTTGGGAACGGCA
>Ga0315906_10003837_pt1 | contig 19678 bp, 17 predicted proteins | sample LakEriMetagenome_4_FD_203526 | JGI IMG/M metagenome (GOLD analysis project Ga0315906, IMG submission 203526) | Freshwater fungal communities from buoy surface, Lake Erie, Ohio, United States - Buoy 2 MA122 | ecosystem: Environmental > Aquatic > Freshwater > Lake > Lake biofilm | place: USA... | reverse complement strand
CTCTTAAAAGAAAAACAATTATTAGCTGAAAAAAAGGCTTTTGAAGATGCTGAACGTATGAAAAAATTGTTGACTGAAAATATTAAGGCTACTTCAATAAGATTAAATAAAAAGGTAGATGCCGATAACGATATAATAACAAAACTCAAAAATGAAGATATTTATTTAAAAATATCTTTTGAACGAAAAAAAATTACTGAAACTCAAAATAAAACCATTAAAAAAAATATAGAAACAAATTTACTTAAATCAGTTGCTGAAAATGAAAGGATTTTAAAAAGTAAGTCAAAAAACAATAACTTAAAAATTGATTCAGATAATGAAATAATAGCTGTTTTAAAACGAGAAGCACTTGCAAAAGTAAATTCTCAAGACATACGTATTTCGGCTAAAATTAAAAACAAACAATTGCAACTTTATGAGAGTATTTTTCAAAAAGAAATGTTTTCGCAATTAAAAATTGTTGTTAAAAATGAAAAGAATATTCAAGCATCAATAAAAAAACAACCTGTTGTTGGAATAACAACTGAATTTGAGCAACACAACTTTAAAAGTGTCTATTATATTAACGTATCGGAGGGTAACGATAGAAAAAACAATTTCCGTAAAGAAAAATATATTTGGGGTATAATCTACTATTTTAAAAATGATAAACCAATTAACGAGCAAGATTATTTCAGTGAATTAAAAAGATATAATGTACCACTTTAAAATACAACTAAAATATTCGCTTTTACTGATTCTTATTTTAAGAAGCTGGGTTGCTGTTGCTCAAACCACAAGCATCAACTGGTTTAATACTGAAAATGGACTTATTCAAAATCAAGTTGAAACCATGGTTCAGGACAATGATGGCAATTTATGGTTAGGAACAATTGCTGGGCTCTCAAAATATAATGGATTTCAGTTTGTATCATTTACCAAAAACCAACAACTGGCAGAAGATTGGATTGTATCTTCCTGCAAAACAAAAACTGGGGATATTTTATTTGGACACTGGGCTGGAAATATTAGTCGATATAATTACAAATTAAAAATTTTTGAAAATCTCGATGTATTAAAATTTACAAAACAAAAAACTATTTTTTCTATAAAACAAGATCAAAAAGAACAATTTTGGATTACCACTGAGGGTGCCGGTATTATTTTGTTGGATAAGGAATTTAAATTTATTCAAAGTATTAGTAATACAAACGGCTTACCATCTAATAACGTTTATGATTGTGATTTTGATATTAATGGATTTCCAATTTTTGTTACTGATTCGGGTTTGGCATATTGTCATTCTTTAAATAAAGAATCCATTCAAAAATCCATTTTTTCAATTACCAAAAAAGATGGTCTTTTTAGTAATCGTTTAATCAGCATTTGCAAAGGAATTAATAATGAATTATGGATTGGATCTGCTGATGAAGGATTAGCAAGTTATACTTCAAATTCAAACTCTAAATCGTTAAATTTAAAATTGAATAAAATTTATAATGCATCAAATGGCTTAAGTTCTAATTTTATTAAAACTATCATCAGAGATAGTAATAATGATATCTGGATTGGAACAGTTGGTGGCGGTGCAATGCATTTAGATGTTAAATCTAATCAACTCACTAAATATAGTACACGCCAGGGATTAAATTATTTTTCAGTGAATGGTATTTTCGAAGACCGTGAGCATTCTATTTGGATTGCAACTGATTTAGGAGTTAATCAATTGCAAGGAGAAAAATTTCAACTTTTTGATGAAGCAGATTCAATACCAAATAATATTGTTTGGAGCATTGCATCAAATAGCCCAACTAAAACATGGTTAGGCACAAATAAAGGTTTAGCTCTTCTTACATTAACTTATGGAAATAAAGGTCATGTTGCCACTAAACAAATTAAAAAAATTACAACTGTCCCAGAACTTGCAATAAGTTGTTTGTTCATTGATTCAAAAAATAATTTATGGGCAGGTACTTCTTTTGATGGCGTTTATAAAATTAATACAGCTAATTTTAAATCAGAGCATATTTCTCAAACTAATGGTTTATCAAGTAATGTAGTATATTCCATTTCGGAAGATAAAACAGGTTGTATTTGGATTGGCACAAGAAACGGCGCATCGCGTTATTATTCGCAAACTGGTAAACTAAAAAGTTTTGGCAGTGAAGAAGGCTTAGGTGGTAATCACATTTACAAAATTTTTACTGATAGTAAACAAACAATTTGGTTTGCTGCATTGGGAGGCAACCTTACATCGTTTGATGGCAAAGCATTTAAATCGTATGATGAAAAACAAGGATTAAAACATCGTTTCATTTTAAGTATAACAGAAGATAAAACTGGTAATTTATGGATTGGGGCTTATGGTGGCGGGCTCTATAAATTTGATGGAAAAAAATTCACAAACTATAATAGAGAGAATGGTTTAAAAACCGAATCTCCTTATTCATTAGTTGTTGATCAACTAAACAATGTATGGCTCGGATCTAATAAAGGGCTTGAAGTATTAAATCAGCAAACACAACAATTTAAATTATATGATAAATCAAACGGATTCTCCGGTTCGGAATGTAATCCAAATGCTGCATGCATAGATTCTTTAGGAAACTTATGGTTTGGAACCATCATGGGAGCATTAAAATTTAATCCTCAACAAGACTATAAAAATAAAGTTCAACCAATTGTAATTTTAAACGGAATAAAAGTAAATGCAAAAGACACTACTTTCCCTGCTGATCAAACTTTTAATCATCAAGGAAATAATCTTACTTTCTTATTCGAAGGTGTTTCATTGATGAGTCCAGATAAACTTATTTATGAATATTCATTGGAAGGATTTGATAAGGCTTGGGTAAAGGTAAACTATATGGTGCGTGAGGCAGTGTATACAAATTTGCCTACAGGTAATTATACTTTTAAAATAAAGGCATGTAACCAAGATGGAGTTTGGAGTAAAACAATAAGTTATGCATTTAGAGTAAAACCACCCTTTTGGCAAACAAGTGTTTTTATTGTTTTAATCCTTGCGTTTGTTTCATTTTCTGTTTATGGATTTGATAAATTTAGAAATTCCCGTTTGCTAAAATCTAAATTAGCATTAGAAAAAAGAGTTGAGGAAAGGACAATTGAGCTGGCACAAATGAATGCCGAATTAGCAAATAAAAATAAAGATGTAACCGACTCCATGTTTTACGCAAAACGAATTCAAGAAAACACATTTGTTGCTGAACAAGAGTTACAAAAACATTTTCCTGAAAGTTTTTGTTGGCTTCAATCTAAAGAGTTAGTAAGTGGGGATTTTGTTTGGATGAAAAAAAACAATGATAGTGTTTACATTGCAGTAGTTGATTGTACAGGTCATGGAATTCCTGCAGCATTCATCAGTATGATTGCAAATCAGTTAATTGAAAAAGTTTGGATGAAACACGAAGGTGAAAGTCCGTCATTGTTTTTAAAACATTTAAGTGTGCTTGCTGCCGAAACATTTAAAACTTCCGACATTGGTTTTCAACTACAAGACGGAATGGATATTGGATTGTGTAAAATCAATACTGATAATAAATTAATTCAGTTTTCAGGTGCACAACTCAATTTAATTTGTATTCAAAAAAATGAGTTAAAAGAATTAATTGGAGATAAAATAACCTTGGGTTCTTTATCAAGTAATGAATTTACTAACCATGAAATTTCCTTAAGTGAAGGGGATCAACTTTATCTCTATTCAGATGGCTTCGAAGATCAATTTGAAGGCATTCCAAAAAAACAACGACAGGATAAATTCAAACAGTTTTTGCTCAGCATATCTTCTTTAGAAATGAATGTTCAGAAAAAAACAATAAATGAAACTTTTAATGAGTTAATTTCATTTCAATCACAATTGGATGATGCGACAATTGTTGGTTTAAAAATTTAAGAGTCTATTTAAATTTTATAAAATGAATTTGTTATAGTTTATTTTTGAGTGAGAAAAGGCGGATTTTGCAGTCATAATGGAATAGTTCTGACGAAAAAGTCCAACGATTTCGTAACCAAAAAGAAGCATAACAAAAAAATTAGATGAATTTTAAACAGACTCTAAATAAGATCTAAACGTTGTATTTAATTTCTCAATTACATTTTTTAGTTATTTTTGAAATTCAATTTTTAACCGAATGAGTGAAGCCATCCATCATGAGTGCGGAATAGCAGTTGTCCGTTTACTGAAGCCATTATCATTTTACCGTGAAAAGTATGGTTCTGCCAGGTACGGCTTACATAAACTTTATTTAATCATGGAAAAAATGATAAATAGAGGTCAGGATGGTGCAGGTGTTGCTACTATTAAATTAAATCCAACCCCGGGTGTTCAATATATCGACAGAATGAGATCTGTAAGAACTCGTGCAACCCAAGATATTTTCACTCAGATTAATCAGCATTTTATTGATCAACAAAGCATTAACCCAGAACCCTACAAAAGTGTAAAATGGCAAAAAGAAAATATCCCTTTTCTTGGTGAGTTACTGATGGGGCATTTACGTTATGGAACCTTTGGAAGAAATACTATTGAAAGTTGTCACCCTTTTTTAAGAGATAATAACTGGATGACGAGAAATTTGGTTGTAGCAGGTAATTTTAATTTAACTAATGTTGAAGAATTATTCAACCATTTGGTTGAACTTGGCCAGCATCCAAGATTAAAAACAGATACCGTAACTGTTATGGAAAAAATCGGCCATTTTCTTGACAAAGAAAATGAACATTTATTTAAAAAATTTAAAAAAGATGGGCATTCAAATATTAAAATTTCTGAATTGATTTCTGAAAATCTGGATATAGAAAATATTTTGAAAGATTCGAGTAAACGATGGGATGGTGGTTATGTAATGGGTGGCTTGATTGGTAATGGCGATGCTTTTGTTTTACGAGATCCTCATGGTATTCGACCTGCATACTATTTTGCCGATGATGAAGTGATTGTGGTTTGTAGCGAACGCCCTATAATTCAAACTGTTTTTAATGTGTCATTTGATCAGGTGAAAGAATTAAGTCCTGGTTCAGCAATGATAATTAAGAAAAACGGTGAATATAAAGAAACTGAAATCATTCCTGTTGAAAATAAATCTGCTTGTTCTTTCGAACGAATTTATTTTTCGAGAGGCAATGATGCTGAAATTTACAATGAAAGACAAAAATTAGGATTGCAAATTGTGCCTCCTGTTTTAAATGCTATTCAAAACGATTTAAAGAATACAGTTTTTTCATATATCCCAAATACAGCAGAGGTTGCTTTTGGCGGCATGATTGAAGGGTTGAATTCATACATGAATCAGGTAAAGGCAAAAAAAATAAAAAAAGCATCAGGTAATTTATCTGATGAAGAACTTGAATCTATTTTATCAATTCGTCCTCGAATAGAAAAAATAGTTTTGAAAGACGCTAAGCAAAGAACATTTATAACTGATGATGCGCATAGAAATGATCTTGTAAGTTTATCCTATGATATAACTTACGGCATCATAAGACCAAAAATTGATAACCTTGTTGTTTTAGATGATTCAATTGTTAGAGGAACAACTTTAAAACAAAGTATTTTAAAAATCCTCGACAGATTGCAACCAAAGAAAATTATTGTTGTTAGTTCTGCTCCGCAAATTCGTTATCCTGATTGTTATGGAATTGATATGGCAATAATTGGAAAATTTGTTGCTTTTGAGGCTGCTGTAACAATGCTTAAAGAAAGAAAAATGGATAATGTTTTAACTGATGTTTATGAAAAAGCAAAACAGCAATTATTGCTAGCAAAAGAGGATCAGGTAAATGTTGTAAAAGAAATTTATAGTCATTTTACAGCTGAAGAAATCTCATCAAAAATCGCACAATTGATAAAACCTGCCGACTTAAGTTGTGAGTTGGAAGTTATCTATCAGTCAATAGAGGGGCTTCATCAATCCTGCCCTAAAAATACTGGAGATTGGTATTTTACAGGTAATTATCCTACTCCAGGCGGAACGCAAGTTGCAAACAAATCTTTCGTGCATTATTTTGAAGGTAAAACCGAAAGAGCTTATTAATATTATTAATTAGCAGTTTTTAATAAATTAATAATCAATCCTGTTTAAATTTATACATTTACAATACCATGTTTTCAAAGGATTTTTTTAACGAGCATCAAAAGAAAAAAATAGTTGATGCTATTGTTTCTGCAGAAAAAAACACTTCAGGTGAAATCAGAGTGCATATTGAAAAAAAATGCACAATTGATACAATAAAAAAAGCAGAAACAATTTTTAAAAAATTAGGAATGTATAAAACAGCTTCTCGAAATGGAATTCTGTTTTATCTTGCTTTTGACTCAAAAGATTTTGCTGTATATGGTGATAAAGGCATTCATGAAAAAGTAGGAGTCAATTTTTGGAATAGCATTACTCAAAAAGCTACAGCAAAATTTAAAGAAAATAATTACGATGAAGGATTAATTGATGCTATTTTGGAATGTGGCAATCAATTAAAAAAATACTTCCCTATTCAACAAAACGATTTAAATGAATTAAGCAATGAGATTTCATTTGATTAAATATATTCTGCTAAATTTATTTTTAGTTAAGTCTTTTTTTGCTTTTTCTCAGGTTCCTGAAAGACCTTCTCCTGAAAGATTGTTTAATAATCTTACTAAAAATTTTCCCGAGTTTATAACTCCTCAGCAAGAAAAACAATTAGAGGATTCTTTAAGAAATTTCAGCAATGAAACATCAAATCAAATTTGTGTAATAATAACAGAAGATTTGAATGGTCTTGAATCAATGGATTATGCCATACAAATTTTAAATAAATGGGGTATTGGTCAGAAAGATAAAAATAACGGAATTGTAATTCTTGTAAAACTATCGAAAAATCCAGGCGATCGCGACTTAGCAATTACTGTTGGATATGGTTTAGAGGGAGCAATAACTGATTTGGAAACAAAAAAAATCAGTGATAATGAAATAATTCCGGAATTTAAAAATGGAAATTATTTTGCAGGTCTTTCTAAAGGAATTACTGCGCTTGCACTTGCAGCAAAAGGAGAATACAATATAAAAGATAAAAGAAAACGTGGAGCCAATTGGCTCGAAAGAAATCCCATGTTGTTGATTTTTATTTTAATAATTCTTTTCTTTTTCTTTTTTGGAAGAGGCGGTGGCGGCACTTTTGGAAGTGGTGGTTACAGACATTATCGTGGAGGACCGTTTTTTGGTGGTGGAGGCTTTGGTGGTGGAAGTTTTGGAGGAGATGGTGGCTGGGGAGGTTTTGGCGGTGGTTCCGGAGGCGGTGGTGGCTCAAGCAGTAAATGGTAGAGAGTTTTTTTATTGCTGAAATTAAAAATTACATAATCAAATTAACTTTATCATTATTATCCTCAAGCGATTTATAATTCCTATTAATTTTTATATCTGTTTTTTGTATTATCAACTTTGCTCATTAAAAAAAAATTAATAACTTGCTTTCGTAAATGTTAAAACTGCAATAATGTTTAATAAACCAATATCAAAAAATTCAGTTCAGGAAACTCCTTCTGTAAATATTATCGGAGCAGGTACAAATGTAACCGGCGAAATACAATCAAACGGAGACTTCCGAATTGACGGACAGTTAAAAGGAACAATCAATATTAAAGGAAAACTTGTTGTTGGCCCTTCAGGTAAGGTTGATGGTGAAGTGAACTGTCAAAATGCTGAACTTTCTGGAGAACTTATCGGAAAAATAAATGTAAATGAGTTGCTTACACTTAAAGCGACTTCACGCTTAAACGGCGATATCATTACCGGAAAAATTGCAATTGAACCGGATGCACAATTTACAGGTACTTGTAGTATGGGTGGTGTTGTAAAAAATATGCAAACCGAAAGTGAGTCAAGAAAAGAAGCCAAAGTCGCGAATTAATAATAGTTATCTTAAGTATTCAGGAATGGCCATTCAAATGGCTGTTATAATAACATTAGGAGTTTTTGGTGGAAAAAAACTTGATGAATTGCTCAGTTTAAAACAACCTATTTTTACCCTTATATTCAGTCTTGTTGCTGTTTTTGCGTCAATATATTTATCAATTAAAGATTTTTTGAAGAAAAAATGAAGTATAACTTATCTCTACTTTTTATCACACTATTTAGTATTGCAATGATAATTGGCTGGAATAAATTTATGCCAATTAATTATCAAAATAATCATGTGTATTTGGTTGTAGTTTTCTTTTCTTTATTTTCTTATATAGCTCATATACTTTTATTAAATGCTTTAAGTGCTGAAAATAAAAATGCATTTACCTTGCGTTTTATGGCAATGAGTGGCGTTAAGCTTTTTATTTCTCTTTTTATCATCATTATATATGCGTTTTTAAATAAGAAACAGATTGTATCATTTGCAATTATTTACTTATTGCTTTATTTTTTATTTACTGGATTCGAGACTTATTTTCTTTACAAAAAAATTTCTGGAGTTTCCTGAAAATTTAAATAAAAATATTTTGAAATTTCTAAAGATTACTTGAAAATAACTCAAAAATAAATTTTCAATAACTTGTTAAAAACGCGTTTATTGTTTTTAATAATTATTTTCTACCAACCTTTCATTCTAAATAAATACTTTTGAATAAATATTCTTCACACAATGAGCTCCACTGAAAACAGAAATCGCCCTAAACTTAAAAACCTAAACTATACTCCTATATTACTTGATGGTAAATTGCAACCGCAGGCCGTAGATCTTGAAGAGGCTGTTCTTGGCGCAATGATGCTCGAGAAAGAAGCATTAAGTCAGGTAATTGATATTTTAAAGCCTGATTCGTTTTATAAACCTTCTCATCAGTCGGTTTACCGAGCAATTGTTGATTTGTTTACCAATTCCGAGCCTGTTGACATATTAACAGTAACCAATCAACTTCGTAAAAATGGTGAACTCGAAATTGCAGGCGGTGCTTATGCTGTTTCTCAATTGACAAATAAAGTAGCTTCATCTGCAAACATTGAATATCATGCACGTATTGTTGCTCAAAAATTTTTACAACGAGAATTAATTCGATTAAGTACAGATACCATTCACAAATCCTATGAAGAATCAACTGATGTTTTTGATTTGCTTGATACAGCTACAAAAAATATTTTCGAGTTGGTAGATGCAAATGTGCGTAAACAACACGATAAAATGAGCAATTTGGTGGCTCAGGCAATTAAGCAAATTCAAACAGCAGGAACTCAAACTTCTGGTGTAACAGGTGTTCCGAGTGGTTTCACTGCCTTGGATCGTGTAACATCAGGTTGGCAAAAAAGCGATCTAATAATTTTAGCTGCTCGTCCCGGTATGGGTAAAACTGCATTTGTATTAACCATTGCACGTAATGCTTCTGTTGAATTTACAAAACCTACAGCCGTTTTTTCACTGGAGATGTCTTCTTTGCAGTTGGTTAATCGTTTAATTTCAGGCGAAGCAGAATTGAATCAGGATAAAATCAGAAAAGGAAATCTTGAACCTTACGAATGGCAACAACTTAATTCAAGAATAGGTGCACTTACCAAAGCACCACTTTATATTGATGATACACCTGCCTTATCAATTTTTGAGTTAAGGGCAAAAGCAAGACGTTTAAAAGAAAATCACGCAATCGAATTAATCATCATTGATTATTTGCAATTAATGACTGCGGGAGCTGATAACAAAGGTAATCGTGAGCAGGAAATTTCTTATATCTCTCGTTCATTAAAAGGACTTGCAAAAGAATTAAATATCCCAATCATTGCCTTATCACAATTAAGCCGAAACGTGGAACAACGTGCAAGTAACAGCAAACGTCCGCAATTAAGTGATTTACGTGAATCAGGAGCAATAGAGCAGGATGCAGATATGGTAATGTTTATTTATCGTGCAGAGTATTACAACTTAACAGAAGATGAAAATGGTAATTCCACCAAGGGTAGAGCAGAGGTAATTATTGCAAAACATAGAAATGGATCACTTGATGATATTCCACTAAGATTTATTGGTCAATATGCAAAATTTGCTGATTTGGATTATCAGGAAGATACCTCAAACCAGTATTCTTCTTCTTCGAGTGCTATTACACCATCAGATGATTTTTTGAATAATGTGCAAACTAAAACTATAGCATCAAAAAAATGGGACGATGAGGCAAGCGATGCGCCTCCAAAAGATATAAAACGAGAAAATCCAAACCACGATATTGAAGATCCATTTTAAATTTTGAATCATGTTTACAATAGATACACACACGCATATTATCCCAAAAGAAATCCCAGATTTTTCCTCAAAATTTGGCTATGGTGAATTCATTCGTCTTGATCATCATGCAGAAGGCCGTGCATGGATGATGCAGGGTGAAAAAAGATTTAGAGAAATTATTGCCAATTGCTGGGATCCAGAAGTTAGGATTGCAGAGATGTCTGAACATAAAATTGATATGCAGGTTATTTGCACTATTCCTGTTATGTTTTCTTACTGGGCACAAGCAAATGATGCGCTGGAATTATCAAAATTTTTAAACGATCATATATCTGATATCACATCAAAATTTCCGGATAAGTTTATTGGACTTGCTACTGTGCCATTACAAAACAGCGAACTTGCAATTCAGGAATTAGAGAGAAGCATGAATAACGGACATCGCGGCGTGCAAATCGGATCAAACGTTAACAACAAAAATCTTAATGAGCCCGAATTCATGGAATTCTTCGCTGCATGTGAAAAGTTAGGTGCTGCTGTTTTAGTTCACCCATGGCAAATGATGGGTCAAGAGCAAATGAGCAAATACTGGCTACCATGGTTAGTTGGTATGCCTGCTGAAATCAGCAGAGCTGTATGTTCCATGATTTTTGGAGGCGTATTTGAAAAATACCCGAATCTGAAAGTTTGTTTTGCGCATGGAGGGGGCTCTTTCTTGCCTACAATAAGTAGAATTGAACATGGTTGGGAATGTCGTCCGGATTTAGTTGCAATAGATAATCCAAGAAACCCTAAAGAATATTTAGGTAAATTCTGGGTTGATTCTCATGTGTGTGATCACAAGATGCTTCAGTATGTAATTGATTTAGTTGGAGCAGATAAAGTAATGCAGGGCTCCGATTATCCATTTCCACTCGGCGAAGCTGTTCCTGGTGAATTAGTAAGAAGTGCGCCAATTTCTGAAATCGAAAAAGAAAAAGTACTAGGAATTGCTGCGAAATCCTGGCTGGGCATTTAACTTAAGATATTCATTTTATTAATAACTATCTTTGTTTTTAATTAAGCAATAAACTTTTTGCAATTTAATGTAACTGCAAAATGAAAAATCAGGTTTTATATATTTCTTATGATGGAATGACTGATCAGTTGGGGCAAAGTCAGGTTTTGCCCTATATCATTGAATTAACTAAAAAAGGATTTCATTTCACATTAATTAGTTGCGAGAAAAAAGAGAAATTTGAAAAAAACAAAGAATTGATTTTAAAAATATGTAATGAAAATAAAATCGATTGGCAACCACTTTACTATCACAAATGGCCACCCGTTTTTTCAACGATTTGGGATGTTTACGCAATTAAGCAACTGGCCTCGAAATTACATCGAAAAAAAAACTTTTCTTTATTGCATTGCAGGGGATACATTTCTTCGCTTGTTGGATTAAATTTTAAATTAAAATTTGGAATAAAATTTTTGTTCGACATGCGCGGTTTATGGGCTGATGAAAAAGTTGATGCCGGCGCATGGGAATTAAAAAATCCGCTTTACAAAAAAGTCTATTCATTTTTTAAGAAAAAAGAAAAAGAGTTCTTAGTTCATTCAGATCACATAATTAGTTTAACTCAAAAAGGTAAGGAAGAATTGATTAGCTGGAATGTACATGAATCAGTAAAAAATAAAATTACGGTCATTCCATGTTGCGTTGACACAAATTTATTTAATCCAGAAATTGTTTCACCTTCACACAAACTAAAATGGATGAATAAATTATCAATTGATGAGAATCATCAGGTAATTTGTTATTTGGGTTCAATAGGAACATGGTATATGCTTGATGAAATGCTTGATTTTTATATGGTTTGGAGGGAAAATAAATCAAAACCTAAATTTCTTTTCATTACGCATGAAGAACATGATAAGATAATTTTTAAAGCAAAAGAAAAGAATATTGCAGATGAAATTATACTACAGCCTGCAACTCGAAATGAGATACCCACATTGTTGAGTTTAGCTCAGCTTTCTGTATTTTTTATCCGACCCACCTATTCCAAAATAAGCAGTAGCCCAACTAAGCTTGCTGAAATCATGGCCATGGGAATTCCGATTATTTGTAATTCAGGAGTTGGAGATACTGATAAAATTATTTCGCAATTTAATGCAGGGTGTTTGGTTAAAGAGTTTAATAGTAATTCCTATAAACAAATAATTTATAATTTTAATACGATAAAATTTGAGGCAACTGAAATAAGAGAAAAATCTCAGTTAAATTTTGATGTTAATGTGGCTACCGATATCTATTCAAAGATCTATAATAAACTTATAAATCAAGATTAAAATTAAAGACATAATCTTTAATAAAAAATATAGAATAGATGCCTTATATTTACAAAAAAAAATTATGATTTCTTTAGTTACTGGCGGAGCTGGTTTTATTGGGGCTCATGTTACTAACGAACTACTAAAGTTAGGACACAAAGTGGTTGTATTAGACGACTTGAGTGGTGGATTAAAATCTAACGTCAACACCAATGCTATTTTTGTTGAAGGTACTATTCTTGATGAGCAACTTATTAAAAGATTGTTTACTGAATACAAATTCGATTATGTATTTCATCTTGCTGCATACGCAGCAGAAGGTCTTAGTCATTTCATCAAACGTTTTAACTATAACAACAATCTTATTGGTAGCATAAATCTTATTAATGAAAGCGTAATTAATAAAGTAAAATGTTTTGTTTTTACTTCTTCTATTGCTGTTTATGGCGCTCAGCAACCACCTATGACTGAGGAGATGATACCTTGCCCGGAAGATCCTTATGGTATTGCAAAATATGCTATTGAACTCGAATTAAAGGTAACACATGAAATGTTCGGGTTAAATTATATAATTTTCAGGCCACATAATGTATATGGAGAGTATCAAAATTTAGGTGATAAATACAGAAATGTTGTTGGTATATTTATGAATCAGCTTCTTCAGGGCAAAGAACTATCAGTATTTGGCGATGGAACTCAAACAAGAGCGTTCAGCTATATCGGCGATGTTGCTCCATATATTGCAAAATCAGTTAATGTTCAGGAAGCTTACAATCAAATTTTTAATATTGGGGCAGATAGAGATTATACTATAAATGAATTAGCAGAAACTACCATGAATAAAATGGGAATAAATGGTAAGTTGCGTTATTTGCCTCCAAGAAATGAAGTTGTTCATGCTTATGCAGATCATTCAAAAGCAAAAAAAACATTTCAAATTAACTCTACCACTAATTTGGCTGATGGTGTTTTAAAAATGAGCGAATGGGCAAAAAAAGTTGGCATTACAAAAAGCAAAAAATTTAAAGACATAGAAATTTTAGAGAAACTGCCTGCATTCTGGCTAGAAGATTAACTAAATATGCCTAAAATCCTCTTTATTGCCGCTCACAGAAAAGACAGATCACCAAGTCAGCGATTTCGTTTTGAACAATATATTTCTTATTTAGAATCAAACAGTTTTCAATGCGAGTTGTCAAATTTATTATCCGAAAAGGATGATAAAATTGTTTATTCAAAAGGAAAAATATTACATAAAACATACATTCTTTTTAAAACATTTTTTAAAAGAATTTTAGATTTTTTTAAATCTTTTAATGTTGATGTAATATTCATTCAGCGTGAAGCTTTTATGCTTGGAACTCCATTTTTTGAAAGATTATTTAAACTAAGTGGCGCCAAAATTATTTTTGATTTTGATGATGCAATTTGGAAGGTTGATACATCAACCGCTAATAAAAATTTTGAATGGCTTAAATCAGGTGAAAAAACCTCAAGCATAATAAAACTTTCAAATCTTGTTATTGCAGGAAATAAATTTCTTGAAGACTATGCAAAAAAACACAATCAAAATACATTTATTATACCCACGACAATTGATTTAGGTCAATATCAAAAAATTGCACAACAAAAAGACAAGGTTGTAATTGGTTGGAGTGGAAGTATAACAACCATAAAACATTTTTCGCATATTTTAAATGTTTTAAAAGCAGTTCATCATAAATTTAAAAATAACATTGATTTTTGTGTAATTGGAGATGGCAATTACAGGAACGACGACTTAAACATTATTGGAAAATCTTGGAATAAAGAAGATGAAATAATTGAGCTTTCAAAATTTGATATTGGCATCATGCCGCTACCAAACGATGAGTGGGCAAAAGGGAAGTGCGGATTAAAAGGACTACAATACATGGCTCTTCAAATTCCAACCATAATGTCGCCAGTAGGAGTAAATACAGAAATTATTCAACACGGCGAAAATGGATTTTTAGCCGATACGGAAGAAGACTGGATTAACTATTTAAGCTTATTGATTGAAAATCCTGAACTCAGAAAAACAATAGGAGAAAATGCAAGAAAAACAGTTGAAGATAAATACAGTGTTGAAGCCAATAAGCATTTGTATTTGCAAGCTATACAACAAGTTTTAAAATAGTTTAATAACTTTGTTAAGTGATTAAAAGCTTTTCATATCTTTCTATACTGATGGTTTTGATTTCCTGTAAGGTTAATTACGGATTCAAAGGTATTTCCATTCCACCAGAGGCAAAAACTATTTCCGTAGCTTTTTTTCAAAATAATGCAGCTATGGCAAGTCCTTCAGAATCACAAAAATTCACAGAAAAAATGCGCGATATGGTTTCATCACAAACCAACCTTGCATTAACTAAACAGAATGGCGATTTGCAATTTGAAGGAGCAATCGTTGATTACTCAGTAGCCCCGGTTGCTGTTCAAAGTACCGATCAGGCTGCATTGAATCGATTAACGGTTACTATCAATGTTAAATACACAAATTCTATTGATCAGTCAAAAAGTTTCAATCAGAACTTTGTGCGTTTTTATGATTATTCTTCCTCTAAAACTTTAAGCGCTATTGAATCGGAAGCGCTGGATGAAATAAACAGACAAATTGCAGAAGATGTCTTTCAAAAAGCTTTCAATAATTGGTAATGGATTCGTTTGATTTGTTAACATATATTCGTCAGCCCGAATTATTGCAAGAAAAGCAATTGAACGTACTCAAAAAAGTAGTGGATAAATATCCACTTTTCCAAACGTCGCGATTATTATATGTTAAATTGCTTCATCAATTGAATCACATCGATTTTTATGATGAACTAAAAAAAACAGCAATTTCTACTTCAAACCGTAAAGTATTATTCGATTTAATCAAACGAGTACCCGAATTAAAACATCAAACGCTTTCAATTATTGAATCAACAGAAAAGATTGAAATTCCAAAAGAAGAAGTTGTAAAGGTTGAAGAGAAAAAAGAAGAACAAGTTGCTGAGTTAAACGAAATTGTATTAACAAGTAATCTACCTGAAAATAATCAAAAGCAAATTTTTTATAAAGAAAAAAACAGAGATGAACATAAAATTCAAACTCCTGTTGAAACAAATGATGATGCTAAACAAACTAAGGATTCGATTCATCAACCTCCTTATGTTAGAAAAGAAAAAAAGGAAGAAACAATTGAAGATTTGGTTAAAAACCACTTGGTTAATGCTTTTGTGGAAAGAGATTTATTAAAAGTTACAGAAATAAATCCAAAAGAAAAGGAAGAATTAAAAGAAGAAATTAATGAGCCAAAAAGTTTCAGCGATTGGTTAAAAAATTTATCCAAAACAAAATCTGATGAATCAAAGGGCGAAATAGTTAATGAAGAGAAATCAGTAAACCCTGATAATGAGAAAACAATTACAAAGTCTGAAAAACCAATTAATAAGGAAATTAAAAGAAATATTATTGATAAAATAATTGCTGATGAACCTAAAATTTCAAAGTTAAAGACCGAAAAAAATTTTTTCTCGCCCGGAACTAAGGCTAAATCAGGTGTAGTGGAAGACGAAAACCTTGTTAGTGAAACTTTGGCAAAGATTTATGCCATGCAGGGTAATTTTTCCAAAGCAATTCGCGCCTATGAAATTTTAAGTTTGAAATTTCCCGAAAAAAGTGTTTACTTTGCAGCCCTTATTGAAGAACTAAAAAATAAATAATCATGGGAATAGTATCTGTTTTAATTTTAATTGTGTGTATTTTACTAATATTAATCGTATTGGTTCAAAACTCCAAAGGTGGCGGTTTATCTAGCGGCTTTGCATCATCTAACCAATATATGGGGGTTCGTAAAACAACCGATTTTTTAGAAAAAGCTACTTGGGGATTAGCTGGTTTATTGTTGATTTTGTCATTAGCATCTTCTCCAAGAAGTTCATCTGCAATAGAGGGAGCACCAACTGGCGTTGAATCTGCTACAAAAAAACGTGCTAATGCTGCTCCAGCTGCACCAGCTACAAATGCACCAGCACCGGCTCCTGCAACTCAAACTCCAGGAAAATAATTTTTAAAAGCAGAGTTAAAACTGCATTTTTTTAGTAGTAAATTAGTTGGTTTGAAATAAACCCTTTTAGATTCTTTTAAAATTTTTCTATTATAAAATTGTATATTTGCCGGAATTTTAGAAACAAATAAAATTCATCATGGCTTCATCATTTCAATCTTTTCTCGCATCAAAATTTACTACTGAAGGTTTTACTTACGATGACGTATTATTGGTTCCGTCATATTCTGAAGTTCTACCGCGCGAAGTAAGTATTAAATCAAAATTTTCTAAAAACATTGAAATCAATACACCAATTGTTACTGCAGCAATGGATACAGTAACCGAACACCGAATGGCAATTGCAATTGCACAGGAAGGTGGAATTGGTGTGTTGCATAAAAACATGAGTATTGCCGATCAGGCAGAACAAGTAAGAAAAGTAAAACGTTCTGAAAGCGGAATGATTATCGACCCTGTTACCTTAAATGAAAATGCCACAATTGGTGAAGCATTAAAATTAATGGCCGATAATAAAATTGGTGGGATTCCGGTTATTTCAAAAGACAATAAACTTGTGGGTATTGTAACCAACCGTGATTTACGTTTTGAAAAAAACATGGGTAAGCCTGTAAATGAAGTGATGACTAAAAAAGACATCATTACTGCTAAACAGGGTACCAACCTTAAAAAAGCAGAAGAAATTCTTCAGAATCATAAAATTGAAAAATTACCGGTAGTTGATAATCAAAATAAACTTATCGGATTAATTACATATAAAGATATTATCAAAAGTAAGGTTCAACCTTATGCTTGTAAAGATGAAGTTGGACGTTTAAGAGTTGCAGCGGCAGTAGGTGTAACTGCAGACACCATTGAGCGCACTACGGCGCTTGTAAATGCAGGCGTTGATGCTATCATCATTGATACAGCTCATGGTCACTCAAAAGGAGTGATTGAAATGCTGAAAGCTGTTAAGAAGAAATTTCCGAAATTACAAGTAGTTGTAGGAAATATTGCAACAGGCGAAGCTGCTTTGGCATTGGTTAAGGCAGGTGCTGATGCAGTAAAAGTTGGAATTGGTCCAGGCTCAATTTGTACAACGCGCATCATTGCAGGAGTTGGCGTTCCGCAATTAACAGCTGTTATGGAAGTTGCTCATGCCTTGAAAGGAAAAAATATTCCGGTAATTGCAGATGGCGGTATTCGTTTTACTGGTGATGTAGTTAAAGCCTTGGCTGCAGGTGCAAGCACAGTTATGATGGGCTCCATGTTTGCAGGAACAGAAGAGTCTCCGGGTGAAACCATCATATTTGAGGGAAGAAAATTCAAATCGTACCGAGGAATGGGATCTATTGAAGCTATGCAAAAAGGTTCTAAGGATCGCTATTTTCAGGATGCTGAAGATGATATTAAAAAGTTGGTTCCAGAAGGCATTAGCGGAAGAGTACCATACAAAGGCCACGTTGCTGAGGTGATTTATCAAATCATGGGCGGATTAAGAGCTGGTATGGGCTATTGTGGCGCAAAAGATATGGCTGCTTTGCAAAAAGCTAAATTTATTCAAATTACAACTGCCGGTGTAACTGAAAGTCATCCGCATAATGTTGTTATTACACGTGAAGCACCTAACTATAGCAGAAAGTAAATTTTTCATGCTAATACTTTTTGATTGTCCTGATAATTATAATTACTTTTAAAATATAAATATCTCTTATAAATAAATATTAAATTAAACATGAATTTTAGTAAAAATATCTTAGAAACCATTGGAAATACACCATTAGTTAAGATAAACTCAATTACCAAAGATATTCCTGCACTTGTATTAGCAAAGGTTGAAACAACCAATCCTGGAAATTCTATTAAAGATCGTATGGCTTTAAAAATGATTGAAGATGCTGAAAAAGATGGTCGATTAAAACCAGGAGGCACAATCATTGAAGGTACTTCAGGAAATACGGGTATGGGATTAGCAATTGCTGCCGTAATTAAAGGATACAAATGTATTTTCACTACCACCGACAAACAAAGTAAAGAAAAAGTAGATGCATTGCGTGCTTTTGGTGCTGAGGTTGTTGTTTGTCCAACTGATGTTGATCCTGAAGATCCGCGATCATATTATTCTGTATCATCTCGTTTGGTAAATGAAATTCCAAACTCCTGGAAACCTAATCAATACGATAACCCAAGCAATGCCATTGCTCACTACGAGCAAACCGGCCCTGAAATATGGGAACAAACTGGTGGCAAAATAACTCACCTTGTTGTTGGTGTTGGTACTGGCGGAACTATTTGTGGAACAGGAAAATACTTGAAAGAAAAAAATCCTAATATCAAAGTTTTAGGAATTGATACTTATGGTTCTGTTTTTAAAAAATATAAGGAAACCGGTATTTTTGATAAAAACGAAATTTATCCATACATCACTGAAGGTATTGGCGAAGATTTTCTTCCGCAAAATGTTGATTTTAATATCATCGATCACTTTGAGAAAGTTACTGATAAAGATGCTGCAATCATGACTCGTCGCATTCCGCGTGAGGAAGGCATTTTTGTTGGAAACTCTGCAGGATCTGCTATGGCAGGTCTTGTTCAAATGAAACATCTTTTTAAAGAAGGCGATGTAGTAGTAGTAATCTTTCATGATCACGGAACACGTTACCTTGGAAAAATGTTTAATGATGATTGGATGCGTGATAGAGGGTTTCTTGAAGTAAAAAAACCAAAAGCAATTGATTTAATTAAAAATCATAAAGACAAAAAATTAATTACTGTAAGCCCAGAAACTCCAATTAATGACGCAGTAAACTTGATGACTAAATACAATATCTCTCAAATTCCTGTTGTGAATGGGCACGAACATGTTGGTGCATTAAATGATAGTTATGTGTTTGCTCAATTAATTCAAAACGAAAGCTTAAAACAAGCTAATGTTGGTCAATTAATGCAAAAACCTTTTCCTATCATTGACGGAAATCTTGCTATTGAAGAGGTATCAAAATTAATTTCAAAGGAAAATAATGCTGTATTGGTTAAAGATCTTGGTGGTTCTGTGCATATTGTTACCAAACATGATATCATCTCTGCTATAAGCTTATAACATTTTTTTTAATAGCCCTTTCAAGAGAAAATATTACAAAT
>Ga0315906_10003836_pt1 | contig 19685 bp, 12 predicted proteins | sample LakEriMetagenome_4_FD_203526 | JGI IMG/M metagenome (GOLD analysis project Ga0315906, IMG submission 203526) | Freshwater fungal communities from buoy surface, Lake Erie, Ohio, United States - Buoy 2 MA122 | ecosystem: Environmental > Aquatic > Freshwater > Lake > Lake biofilm | place: USA... | reverse complement strand
CGACCTGTTTACCGAGGTCATCGACTGGGAAGAGATGCGCGACCTTCAACTCGCCTACTTCCGTGCAGGTGTCCCTCAGATCGACACCCCCCAGGACCATGCCTTCTTCGCCACGATGTACAACTTCGCGGAGCAGAACGGAATCCGCCACATCCTGACCGGGGCCAACTACTCCACGGAATGCGTCCGCAATCCGATCGAGTGGATGTACTACCAATCCGATTCCGTCCAACTGCGCGACATCCACTCGCGCTTCGGTACCCGGCCACTGGCGAAGTTCCCGATCACCAGCGTGCTCAGGCACAAGGTCTATCTTCGGTACATCAAGCGGATTCAGGTCGTGGCACCCCTGAACCACATGCCCTACATCAAGGCGGACGCCATGAAGCTCCTGGCCGACCGGTTCGGCTGGCAGCCCTACCCGCAGAAGCACTTTGAGTCGCGATTCACGCGTTTCTACGAGGGGTTCTGGCTCCCGGGCAAATTCGGCTACGACGTTCGCCGCGTGCAGTTCTCGAGCCTCATCCTGACCGGACAGATGACGCGCGAGGATGCGCTGGAGCGGCTGAAGACGCCGCCGCTCGACGCAGCCACGATCGCCCAGGAGACGGCGTTCGTCGCCGCAAAGCTTCGCATCACCGAGGAAGAGCTCATGGGCTACTTCCGGGCACCGAACAAGACCTATCGCGACTATCGATCGCAGGACAGCGTGTACCGGGTCGGCGCGTGGGCCATGCGACTGCTGGGACTGGCGCGTGGAGGCAAGCGGTGATTGCGATCGTCGATTACGGCCTGGGGAACGTCAGTGCCATCGAGAACATCTACCGCCGGCTGGGCATCGACGTCGTGGCGGTGCGCAGCGCAGCGGAACTGGCCCAGGCGCCAAGGCTGATCCTGCCCGGAGTCGGATCCTTCGACTGGGCAATGCGTCTGCTCGATCAGTCGGGAATGCGAGAGGCCCTTGATGATGCCGTGCTCGGCCGGCGCGTTCCCGTCCTCGGGATCTGCGTTGGATTTCAGATGATGCTCCGAAGGAGCGACGAAGGCGTGCTGCCTGGCCTTGGATGGATCGACGGCGATGTGCGCAGGTTCGAGCCAACGCGGTCCGGACAGCCCACTCGCCTGCCCCACATGGGCTGGAACGACGTCCGTTCCAGCACCCTCGATCCGATCTTCGCAGGGCTTGAGGAGCCGATGCGCTTCTACTTCCTTCACTCCTACTACGTCCAGCTTGCCGCGCGGGAAGGCGAGATCGGGACTGCCGACTACCAGGGCGACTTCTGCTGCGCCGCGCGGAATGACAACGTCGTCGGCGTGCAGTTCCATCCCGAGAAGAGTCACCAGTGGGGCGTTGGACTGCTCCGAAACTTCGCCGGGAGTTCCTCATGCTGAGGCCCAGAATCAGTCCTTGCCTGCTCGTCCACCAGGGCGGCTTGGTCAAGACCGAGCGGTTCGGCAGTCCTAAGTACGTGGGCGATCCCATCAATGCGGTACGGATCTTCAACGAAAAGGAAGTGGACGAGATCGTCGTCCTGGACATTGATGCGACCGTCCGCAACCGTGAACCTGACTATGACCTGATCCGCCGCCTGGCGGCGGAGTGCCGGATGCCGCTCTGCTACGGCGGCGGAGTTCGAAAGCTTGAGCACTTTGAGCGCATCGTGAGCCTGGGCGTCGAGAAGGTCGCCGTCGGTGCGGCGTGCTGCGAGCTGCCAGAACTCATCACGAAAGCCGCTGAAGTCGTGGGCAGCCAGAGCGTGGTCGCCGTGGTGGATGCGCGTCGATCCACTCCTGCCGCCCAGCCCACGGTGCTCACGCGGAACGCTACCGTCGATGCAAAGGTCACACCCGCCGATCACGCCCGTCGCCTCGAGGGCCTCGGCGCTGGTGAGATCCTGGTCAACTCCATCGATCGCGATGGCACGCGGGCGGGCTACGACCTCGACCTGGTCCAGTCCATCCGTGATGCCGTGTCCTGCCCGATCACCGCACTTGGTGGCGCGGGATCGCTGGCGCACCTCGGCGAGCTGGTCAAGCGCTTCGGCATCATCGGTGCGTCGGCAGGCAGCCTCTTCGTCTTCAAGGGGGTCTACAAGGCCGTGCTGATCAACTACCCCAATCGGGCGGATCGAGACCGCCTGGTCTCGGAGTCCCTCAGTGCTCGCGGGAGCCTTGGGTGACCATCGCACGCCGATCGGTCGTTGCGCTAGCCATCGCGATCTTCGCGTACTGCGCGACGGGGTCGCGATCCCCTGCCGCGGAACCAGCGAACCCTCCCAGCACCGGCAAGCCCATCTTGCTCACGGATGCCTTGGCATCCTTGAGTGCGACGCCGCAACTGCTGACGATGGGGGCGGCCATCTGGCTCCAAGTCAATCAGGATCCGGCGTCATACGAGACGGGCGTCGTCGATGTGCCGGCAATGCTGGGCTTTCTCGCACGGCAGGGCGTGCCGCCGTGGGTCATCCTTGACTTCGAGGAACCCTTCTTTGCCAACCTCAAGAAGGCTGGCAGCGATGATCGCAAACGAAGCCTCGACTCCATGCTCTTGGCGCTTCGGGAGGCCAAGAAGCGCTACCCCGGAGTCAAGTGGGGGTTCTACGGGCTTCCGAACCTCGACTTCTGGGTCGGAGGCAAGGGCTGGGCAGAGCTCGATGCAGCGACCAGGGCAGAGACGCTGGCGAAAGCCGAGGCGGCATGCAGTGAACTCGTCGTGGAGGCTGATTGGATCTCCGTCAGCGTGTACGACTATTACGACCCCACCATGGTGCGGCCAGGCAGCGAGACAAGTCTTCGCGGGACGCCGGATCTTGCTGTCCGAAATGGCATCGCATGGCGAACCGCAGCGGTTCAATTGGCATGCAAGCTTGCCAAGGGCAGGCCCGTGATTCCCATGGTCTCCCCGTTCTGGGCGCCGGGTGGCATCGCGCCATCCTGCCACCTGATTCCACCTGCTGACTTCATGTCCAGGCAGATCAAGCCTTGCATCGAGGCCGGTGCAAGCGGCTTTGCCATGTACACCGGCTACACCTACCGCATCGCGAGGGTGACGTCGTCGGAACCAGACCCTCCGCGGACCGAGCGTTCCTACGGGCAGGCCGAATGGCGAACCGCATTCGCCACCGACTTCTTCGGCGGCACCCCGCCCACGGACTGGAGTGCCCCCGACGTGAGGAGGCGCCTGGAGCGGGACTTGACCAATGTGGTTCTTGATAGGCTGCGGGCTATCGACGCGGCCATGCTTGGCAATCAAACCGTTCCGGAACCTCAGCGCTGACCACTCGGGGCAGTCACCATGTGCGGACTCTTCGCGCTCCTGAATCTCGGCAACGGTCCACTTCCGGGCGACGCGGCGCACCGAACGGCACGGGCTCTCCACGCCATCAAGCACCGCGGGCCCGATGCCACGGGTCAGCATCTGGATCCTTCAGGTCGTTTCGTGCTCGGGCACGTCCGACTGTCCGTCATCGAGCTTTCAGCAGCGTCCAATCAGCCGCTCTGGTCGGAGTGCGGACGCTACGTGGTCGTCTTCAACGGAGAGATTTACAACTACATCGAACTCCGTCGCGAACTGGAGGCCGATGGCGTCGTCTTCCGGACCGCGTCGGATACCGAAGTCCTGCTCAAGTGCCTCATCCATTGGGGATCTGACGGCATTGATCGCCTCAACGGCATGTGGGCGTTCGTATTCGTCGATGCTGCCTCAGGGCGTGCCATCGTGTCGCGCGATCGCTGGGGCGTCAAGCCGCTCTACATGCTCCGGTCCGGCTCCTTGCTGCTTGCGTGCTCGGAAATCAAGGGTTTGCTGGCCTTCCAGGGGGCAACCCCTCCACCCGACCATGAGTCGATCGGTGCGTACCTGCGATTCGGCACAGGTGGCGAACTTCAACGCACGTGGTACGAGGGCGTTGAGCGATTCCCCCAGGCGACCTCCCAGACCTTCACCCTCGGCTCGGCAACCTGCACCACGGCGCGCTACTGGTCGTACCCGACCACCCGCGACATCCGTGATCCCCGCGAGGCCGTGGATCGGCTCAGGGATGCGCTCACCGATGCGGTTCGCATCCGCATGCGAAGCGACGTCCCTTTCGGACTGAGCCTTTCAGGTGGGATCGACTCCGCGGTGATCGCCTGGCTCGCCTCGGAAGTCGATCGAAGGCCCCTGAGCGCCTATACGGCCTTCAGCGAACCCAGAGAACGGTCGGAACTGCCGCGAGCGCAACTCGTGGCATCCCGATTCGGCCATGCCAGTCACCCGATTCTCCAGTCCGGTGCCGAACGCACGCTGGACGACCTTCGGGACTGCATCTACCACCTTGATGCGCCGCACAACTCGCCGGCGATCGTTCCCTACCTCGAACTCTGCCGCGCCGCCAGGAACTCACTGACGGTGATGCTGGAAGGACAGGGTGCGGATGAACTGCTCGGCGGATACCTGACCTTCGGGGTGTTTGCTGCACTGAACCAGTTGCAGCGTGGGGAGGTGGCTCAGAGCATCCGCTCGGCACGTACCGCCATGGCTGAGCAGGGCGTCCTGCGGGCACTCGCCAACGTCGGCCGATTCGGCAGTCGTCACGTCTATCTCCGGCAAGCTGATCGGTGGGGCGCGCGGGACCTGCTCGGCATCGAGTGCCTTCGCGCTGATCCCGGCCCCTTGCGGACGCTGCGCCTTGATCGACGCGACAACTTCGAGGAGGCCCTGCGATTCTGGCATGAGCGGAACCTGACGAATTTGCTCCAGTACGGAGACGCGATCTCAATGTCGGTCAACCTTGAGACTCGCTGCCCATTCCTCGATCGCAGGGTCGTCGAACTGGGCTTCCGGATCGACACAGACCTGCTGTTCCGGGATGGGTTCGGCAAGCATGTCCTCCGTCAGCTCGCTTCCGGCTCAGTTCCCGATGACGTGCTCTGGCGCCGTCACAAGGACGGGTTCACCAATCCCACGATGGCCATCGTCCAACGTTCGGTGATCAACCAAGGCTGGCCGGTCCTCGGGCTGGACCTCGCACTGCACCACGGGATCGTGACCCCGGCGATCCGTGAGCCGAAGCGAATCCGCCGGCTCGGCGAGAACGCCACCTTCCGGCTGTACTCCATGATGCTGTGGCTGGAAGAGTTTCAGAGTGGAAGGCCACTGCGATGAGCGAAGTCCGTGCGCTGCGTGTCCTGAGCCTGCTGCCCGTGCTCGGGCACCCTCGGGATTCCAAGCGCATCTCGATGCTGCAATGCGAGGGCTTCGACGTGCAGGCTGCGGCATTCGAGCGCGACTACCACTCCGGGCGCATGCCGTCATGCCCCGTCGAGCGGCTCGGCCGGATCGGCCACGGGCGCTACCTCTCGCGACTCGGCCGGATGGCGCGCGCCCTGCCGCGGCTGCGCCGACTCATTCGGCGTGCCGATGCGTGCTACGCGTCCGGACCCGACATGGCGTTGATGGGCCTGGTTGCAGGCCTTGGTCTCGGGAAGCCGATGGTGCTCGAGGTCGGAGACCTTCGGCGCATCCAGGTCTCGCCAGGGATGTCGGGGACGGTCATGCGATTCGTTGACCGTTGGATCGTCAATCGATGTGCCTTGCTGGTCTCGACCGCTTCGGGTTTCGCCCATGGTTACTACCGCGATCGACTTCGCTCGCGCACGCCGGTGCTCCTGATCGAGAACAAACTTGACCAGACAGCAGTACAAGCGCTCCGGGCGCTGCCTCCAGTTCCGCCTCCGCGAGCGGACGGCGGGAAGATCCGCATCGGTTGGTTCGGTGTGCTTCGCTGCCCCTGGTCGCTCGAGGCTCTGAGGCGCCTCGTCCAGCTGCACGGCGAGAAGTTCGAGGTCGTCATCGCCGGCCACGTGCTGGATCCAGTCGATCTCCCGGCTGTGGTGGCGAATACTCCCGGCCTATCCTACGTGGGCGAGTATCGATCTCCTGCTGACCTTCCGTCGCTCTATGGCTCAGTCGACATGGTGTGGACCGTCTACCCGGGGCCCGAGATCACCAACCCCGCCTGGCGCTGGGCCTTGCTCGTGAGCAGGTCGAATCGATTCTACGAGAGTTGTTTTTTCGGCCGACCCATCATCACGATGGCTGACAGTGGAGATGGCGAAGCCGTCGCTCGGCATGGGATCGGCCTTTGCCTTGACTCGCAGGACGTTGAGTCCATCGCAAGGACACTCTCTAGCGTCGACCCCGCTCAACTTCAATCGTGGTTCGACGCGCTCAGGCGGCTACCGAGCTCGGTCCACTCGGCGGCGAGTGAATCGACCGATCTTGCACGTGCCGTGCGCGATGCCGTCGCCTCGTCGCGGGGACTGTCGGCCGCATGATGCGCGCTGACGGGCCGATCGAAGTCGTGGTTACCGGCAGTCCGCCATTCGACACATTCATCGCAGTGGCTGCTATGCTTCCGCTCCCCACAAGGGCGATTAGCTCAGCTGGCTAGAGCGCACGGATCACACCCGTGAGGTCGAGGGTTCGAGTCCCCCATCGCCCATTCGTCAGGAACCTCCGATCCGCCGGAACTGCGGTTCCGCGCAGGTCCAATCCCGCGCTGCCTTGAATCGACCCTGCCCTTGCCCCAAGGCGCGTGTCCCGCTTCTTGCGTTGGTCCACCTGACCGAGTCAACTTGGCTGCCCGGGTGGAACCCTCGATGACCTATCGAAGAGAGCGTGCAGCGATTGCAGTGTCGTTGATTGCCATGTGGGCGTACCCGTCGTGGTGCCACGCCGATACGCCACGCGTGTGGTGCTGGTCCGCGCCGGAGGGGGCTGCCACCGCACACCCGTCGCTCACGACGCTCGTTCAGATCTGGATCGCACCAACTGCGGATCCGCAGTCCACGGCGGACCACGTCTGCAACGACATCCTGGCCCGCGGGCTCGGCGAGGGCCAGGTCGCGATCACGATCCTCAACTTCGGCCGTGGCACGCTCGTGGGCAACCCACTCGACACCATGGTCGGCACCGGTCTGCCCGACCATCTCAACCGTGGCACCCCGTGGACCGCCCATGGCGTCGCCATCATGTCCGCTTGGACCGATGCGTTCATCACCCGCTACCAGCAGCGGCAGGTGCTGCACGGCGTGCCCGCACCGACGCGCTTCCACATGGACAGCGAGCTGCGGCTGCCTGCGCTCTGCTTCCTGCCGAACATCGGTGACTGCTGGGGTACGGCCCCGCTGCAGGTCTTTGACGCCATGATGGCGGACCCACGCTGGACAACCGAGCCGCTGGCGATGAACCCTGGCGGCGTGCGGACGATGGCGGAGCTCTACGCCGCAGCAGGCTCACCGGCGCATGATGCAGCCGTGCCGCGTGACCATCCCGCAAACCGTGCGTGGAGCGCGTGGTGGGACGGCATCATGCGCGAATCGGTCGAGGGAGCCTTCGACCAGGCCTTCTACTCCCGTGTCCGGGCCGCATGGCCTGCATGCGCGTCCAGCGAGTTTGCGCAGACCATGAAGCTCGATGGCGGCCTGGAACCTGATGGCAGCCGCCGCGAGTATGTCGACTTCGAATGGTGGAACGAAGGCTGGATGCGCTCCTCGTGGGTGGGCCGCGGCGACCTGCAGGCTCCCGCGTTCTACGTCTTCGGCGAGACGTTCGTCGACGCCGGTCGACCCTTCATGGACGAGCAGATGCGGTTGCACCGAGCCAATCTCGATGCCTGCCTGCACTCATTCGGCGGCGCCGATCCGGCCACGATCACGCCGTGGGTCACGCTCCCAGGAATCGCCCTGCCGTTCGGCGAGGCCCCGCCGACCAATCGTGCCTACTCGGATGCGGATTTCCTCAGGATCATGGCGCTCTTCCGCAGTCGCGGCATCGACGAGTTCATGGTCTGGCCCTCCGCTGCGACAGGGACATGGACGAGCGTCACCGAGTCGATCGATGCGGTCTGGTCGCCAACGATCGACGCCGTCGAGGTCCTGTCGGGATCGACACCCGCTGATGCCGTCGCACGGCTCGCGCGCGCGGATCGTATGCCGTGTGCTCTGGCGTCGGACGCCAGTGGAATCGACCTCATCGTGCACGCCACGGCACAGCAACCGGACGAGTGCACCGATCGAGGCGTGCTGTGGGTGGCGGTCGAGTGGACCACGCCGGAAGGCGCGACGACGCACCTCGCTCTGCGGGACCAGGCCAACGCGTGGCGAAGCATCGGCACCATCTCGTCCGATGCAAGGGTGCCATCATCCGCATGGCTTGGTCCCATCGATGCACCAGCACTGGTTGGACCCGCGGGAGCGATCGCCCTTCGCCTGACCACCACGGGCGTGTCGACGGCGGAGTTCGATCTCGTCCAGATCGTGCACGCACCGTCGTGGACGAGCGCCGGGAGTTCGAGCGCCCCGTGCGGTTGCGTCGCCGATCTCAACGGGAGTGGATCGGTCGATGGCGCAGACCTTGGGGTCGTGCTGTCGAACTGGGCGAGCTCTGGTCAGCAAGGGGCCACCATCGGCGACCTCAACGGCGATGGCACGGTCAACGGAGCAGATCTGGGATTGCTGCTGTCGGCTTGGGGGCCTTGCGCTCAGTGATCGCCTCCATCAGCAGGCATTGCTCACCACGCCCCAAGCAACGCACCCAGATCGGCGCCCGAGGTCGAACCACTCCAGTCCAGGTCGGTCGGGCCGGGTTGCGCCCACGAGGCGAGCAGCAGCGAGAGGTCGGCACCATCGACCAGGCCATCACGATTGATGTCGGGCGAGCGAAGCGCACCGATCGCCAGCATCCACAGCCGGCCGCCGTTCACACCGGCACCCGCTCCAACGCCCAGCACCACGCTGCCATCGCCGCGCAGATCACCGAAGTTGGCCAGCGCGCGGCCGAAGCGTTCACCGGGAATGAGCGTGAGCCCGGGGAACCCCGTGCCCTGAGCGATCACGCGCTCGCTGCCGACAGAACCATCAGCGTCGAGTCCCGCAAGCACCAGCGCGCCCATGTCGGTCGCGCCGAGATCATCCTTGTTGTTGCCGATGGCCACATCCGCAATGCCATCATGGTCGAGATCGCCCAGCGGAGCGACGGTCATGCCGAAGAGATCGTCGTCAGCCAGCGGGACGGCCAATCCACCCTGCGTGCCGGAGATCTTCGCAGTCCGCTCGATGACGAATGCCCCGCCCACGCTGCCGCGCAGCGAGAGAATCCAGATGGCACCCGCATCGAGACCTCCGTCATCGTCGCGGTAGCACCCCACCGCCACCTCGACCGAACCGTTGCCATCGAGATCGCCCAGCCGTGCCAGGCCACGGCCGCCGAAGTTGTCGATGTCATCGAGCACCAAGCTCGGAGCGACGCCCTGACCGAGCGTGGTCTGCCGGAGCATCGACCCATCGGGCCGTAGCGACACGATGTGCACCACGCCGCGGTTGAAGCCTTGATCATCCGTTCCGGGAGCACCGAGCCCGAGTTCGGTGAAGCCGTCGCCGTCGAGATCGCCAAGGTGCGCACACCCTTGGCCGCAGGAATCACCGTTCGCCAGCGGCAGGCCAGTCGTGTCATCGATGCGCGTCACCGCTCGCGCGGAACCATCGGGCTGGAGGAAGCAGATGAAGAGCGCACCGCGATTGGCCGTAGTCGGCGTGCCGGCAGGCTCGGCATTCGGCGACGTGACCGCGAGGTCCGGCGTGCCATCCCCATCGAGATCGCCGATGCCGGCGACGCCGTACCCGAACATGTCACCGCTGTTGACCCACGACGCCGGCACCCCGCCCGAGCCCGGACCAAGCTTGATGGCTGCCTTGGGTGAGAGATCACGGTTCATCAGGACCACATAGACCGCACCTGCATCGGTGCCGCCATCCTGATCGCTGCGCGAACCGACCGCGATGTCCGGCACACCATCGGCATCGACATCACCAAGACCCGTGCACGCGCGGCCGAAGCGCTCGCCGTTGGCGATCCCACCAGCAAAGACAGGGTGCTGGCCCGTGAGGACCGAAGCCTGGAGCTGCGCCACGGCAAAGTCACCGCCTGCCGTGGCTGCAACCGTCGGCACCAGCGCCACAAGCATGCTCAACAGACGTGTGAAACGCATCATGGGAGAACTTGCCCCAAGAATCCACCACGGGACAACGCCGCACGGCCTTTTCCGACGATCTCAGCGGTCCGGAAACGAGTCACCGATCACCAGCGGCCCCTGCTCGCGCGCCATCGTGCGCCAGAACTCCATGGAGCAGCCAGAGAGGTGCTGGGACAGCGCTTGCGGATCCTGCAGTGCGGCGGCATTCGCATAGCGGCCGCCGAACGCACGCGGTGCACCCTGCGGCGCCATCGGCTCCGTGCCCCACGCCGCTGCCTTCACCGCAGGACGCGGCGCGATGTCCGTGACCGGATGCTTCACGCCACCGACGACGATGCCCCACACCGGGATGTCACGGATCCCCATGGCCTCGACGGCGAGCGGGCTGCGATCAAGCACCGTGAAGTCAGCGAGCTTGCCCGTGCGGATGCTGCCCACGCGGTCCTCCACGCCGAGCGTGTACGCGGCATCGATCGTGACCATCTTCAAGGCCTGCATCGCCGTCACGCGCTCACCCGCGCCGAGCACCTTGCCGCTGAATCGGCCAACGCGATTCACCGCGATCCACATGCTCTCGAGGGGAATCGGCGGCGAGACCGGTGTGTCCGTGTGCATCGCCGTGACCACGCCCGCACCGACCAGCGTGCCCAGTCGCGACGAGAGTTCTGCGCGATCCGTACCGAGGTACGGCACGTTGAGATCGGCACGGTTGTGAAGGTAATACGGATTCACGCTCGCCAAGCCACCGAGCGCCGCGAGGTCGCGTGCGTTCTCCGGCGTCGAGATCCCGTAGTGCTGGATCGTGAAGCGATGGTCGAAGCGCGGCTTCGCCTCCTGCAGGCCGCGCAGCGCGCGAACCACGGCATCCACGCCGGCATTCCCGTTGGTGTGGGTGTGCAGGTGGAACCCAGCCTCCCACCACGGCCGGTACGTCGCCACCATGTCCTCGGGCTTCGTGATCCACAGCCCCTTGCGGCCATCGGTGTAGCCCGGCTGCTCCACGACCATGCCCAGCGGCAGGAACGCATCATCGGCAAAGAACTTCACGCCGCGGAAGACGAGCTTGTCGCTGCTCGACTCCTCAAGCACCCGCACGCGAGCGGTGTCCGGCGCACCATCAGCGGTGCGCGCCACGCTCGCCGCAGTGATCGCCACGCAGCGCAGCGGCACGCGCGGGTCGTGGAAGAACGACTGGAAGAGCGCTGCCTCGCGCTCGACGCCGGCAATCTGGCCCAGCGCCATCTCGCTCGTCGTGGTGACGCCGTTGCGCCAGCCCAGGTCAACGAGGTACTGCATGATCCCGGGCAGTTGCTCCGGCGTGAGGATCGATTGCACCATCGGCGCCAGGAACCACGTCGCCGCCGAAGTGCCCAGGAACTGACCGTTCGGCAGGCCATCGGCGCCGGCCATCACGCCCGTGACCGCCAGCGCTTCCTTCGTCACGCCGCGCTTGGCCATCGCTGCGGTGTTGGCGTAGATGAAATGCTCCGAGGCATCCCACACGATCACGGGCCGCGTGGCATCGATGGCATCGAGCCAGGCCGCGTCGAGGTGGCGCCCCATCGCGATCACGTCGTAGCCCCAGAAGAGCGCCGGGTCGCTGCTGCCCTTGGTGGCGGCAAGATGCGCCACGATCGCGGCCTTCACAGCCGCGACGTCCTTCACGCCCGGGAAACCCTGGCCATACGGGCTCGGCATCGGAATGTTGGAGAGGCACGGCTGCGCCAGCGCGATCGCCCCGACGAGCGGATGACCATGCGCTTCGATGAAGCCGGGCACGAGCACCTTGTCCTTGAACGTCTCGTCGACCGTGACCGTGCCGGCCGACGCGGCGGTCAGCCATGGCTTGAGGTCATCGAGCGTGCGCCCCACGGAAATGATGCGACCGTCCTGCACCGCCACACACGTGGCCGTGGGCCAGCCCGGGTCCATCGTGATCACCTCGCGCGCGACGAAGACCGTGGTTGATGGCGTGGCGAACGGTTCGATGGGAGCCGTCGACGCGGCGAGAGCGATGGCAAGGGCGATGACCATGCTGCCGATCATCGCACATCCGCCGCAGGCGGACAACGCGCTCACACCACGACTGGTTCGACGAACACGAACTGCTCGCCATCGAACAACCCGCGATCGCCGAGCTTGAGCGAGGGGATCACGAGCAGCGCCATGAACCCAAGCGTCATGAACGGCGCCCGCAGCGGCGAACCGAGCGCACGCGCCGACGCCGACAGGCGCTGGTAGGCGGCCGCCACCTCCTCGGCCGGCCGATCGCTCATCAATCCCGCGATCGGCAGCGGCAGGACCTCGACCGATCCATCGTTCCCGAGCACCGCCAAGCCACCCTTGGCCTGCAGCACGGCATCCATCGCTCGGGCCAGGCTCGCACGATCGGCACCCACGCCGACGATGTTGTGGCAATCGTGGGCGACGCTGCTGGCCAGTGCTCCCCTGCGCAGCCCAAAGCCCGTGATCAGCGCGGTCGCCGCCGGTGCAGGGTCGTACCGATTGACGACCGCCAGCAGCGCGAGGTCGCGCGACGGATCAGGCTCGATGCGGCCATCCGTGCACGGCACCCGGCATTCCTCGCGGCCGGTGATGAGCTGGCCATCGCGGGCCACGATGACCCGCGCAGTCGCGGCGGTCGCGCTAGCCGGCGCACGCAGCACCAGGTCATTCGGCGTGATGCGTCCTGCCCGGCAGCGGTTGGGCGTGGCGCTCGCACGAGCCGGCACCAGGCAGCGCCCGCCCTCGGCCACCAACTCGCCACCGATCCACGCACGCACCACACGCATCGATTCGAGCGAGTCGACGAGGACCATGTCCGCGCGATCGCCCGGCTGCAGCAATCCACAGGGCAGGCCGTAGTGTCGGATCGGATGGAGCGTCGCCGCGCGCAGCGCGGTCATCGCAGGCACACCATGGGCGATCAGGCGCGCGATGAGCCGGTTGATGTGCCCAGCGATCAGGTCATCGGGGTGCGCGTCATCGGTGCACAGCATGCACAGGCCGGGGTGCTCGAGCATGATCGGCCAGAGGGCGTCGAGGTTCCGGGCGGCGCTTCCCTCCCGGATCGCGATGCGCACGCCGAGCGCGGCCTTGTCGCGCGCCTCGTCCAGCGTGAAGCACTCGTGGTCCGTCGTGATGCCGCGTGCGAAGTACGCGCGGGCCGCATCGCCGACCACGCCGGGCGCGTGACCATCGATCGGCATGCCCCGATGCCGCGCAGCATCGAGCTTGGCCAGCACCTGCTCATCACCGTGGATCGCACCCGGCCAGTTCATCATCTCGGCCAGGTAGTGAAGATCGGGATCATCGAGCAATCGCACGCACGCCGCTGCATCAAGCACCGCACCGGCCGATTCGAACGACGTGGCCGGCACGCACGACGGCACGCCGAACCAACAGGTGAACGGCGAACCGGCGATCGACTCGAGCATGAAGCGGATCCCGGCCTCGCCCAGCACGTTCGCGATCTCGTGCGGATCGCTCACCGAGGCCACGGTGCCGTGCCGCATCGCCGTGCGTGCGAACTCCCACGGCGGCAGCATGCTGCTCTCGACATGCACGTGGGCATCGACCAGGCCCGGCACGAGCACGCCGGGCGCGACCGGTCCATCGGCAGGTAGCACCGACTCGATGCGCCCCGCGCGCACGGTGACCGTGCGCGGCTCGACCGTGCCCGCCACGACGTCGGCCACGAGATGCGTGAGACGGATCATCCGTGGATGATCCGTGGGACTGATCCTCAACGCAACATCATCGAGGCCGGATCAGCCCCAGCCACCGAGCAGGATGCCCAAGTCCGCACCATCGGTCGTGCCATCACCGTTGATGTCGCCGGCAGCTGTGCCCCACGCACCGAGCAGGATGCCCAGGTCAGCGCCGTCGACCACGCCGTCGTCATTCAGGTCGGACGGGTTCGACGGTGCGCTTGGCGCCTGGATCGACGCCGTGACCGAGTTCGGATCGCCAGCAGCACCCGGACGGAAGAGTCCGATCGTCGCATTCGCGCTGGCCGGGGCGACGTTGGCGTCGAACCAGAAGTTGTAGAGCGTGGCGAAGCGCAGGGCGTTGCCGTTGGCGCTCACCGCGAAGTCGCCACCGGTCCAGGTGACGCTGCCGCCCGACACCGAGTTGGTCCAGTCGGTCGCCGCGTACGGGTCGCCCGAGTGGTAGTCGATGTCCTTGAAGCCGACGTTCGAGATGCTTGCACCCGCAGGCACGGGCACCGAGAACGAACGACCCGAGCGATGGGAGTTGAGGTTGTGCACCGCGTACTCGTAGCGCCACTGGCCGTTGCCGAGGTCGCGCGCCTTGCTCGAGACGATGAACCTACCGTCGCCCTGCGCATCGGCGTACGACTGGGTCACGGTGGGGTCGCTCGTCTTCCAGGCCTCGATCGCAGCCTTCTGCTGGATCGTGGCGCCGGTGAGGGTGAGCGTGTACGCACCGCTCGAGATCGCTCCGACGGTGACCTGCCGGTACGACGCGTTGTTGTTGTCGTTGTTCGCGGCGGCATCCTGCGGGTGGATGTAGTGGCCTTCGACGAAGTACACGGCGCCGGCGTTCTGGGCCGGATCGAGGTCGGAAGCCTTCACCGCCAGGCGACGGCCGTAGGTCGACGGCGCCGGCGGCATGCCGACGTTGTAGGAGCCAGGGAAGGTGCCGGTGTGGGCGTTGATCTCGCTGCGCGTGCCTAGGCCAGACTGGCCACCGTTGAGGCCCGACGAGTAGGGATCCGAGCAACCGATGCCCAGGTAGTTGCCGGTGCTCGAGGCCTGGCAGCTGCCGCAGAGCGTGCCCTGGAGCGCGGTGAAGCCATGCTTGCCCCAGCTCATGCCGATCTGCTCGATCTTGCCGCCCTTGAGGCGATACATGTTCATGGGGATGAACGGGTGCCGGCTGTCAGGGCTGGCGAACCACTCGAGCTGCGCGTTGCCGATGTTGCAGCTGGTCGTACCGATGGCATATGCCATGTAGCTCACGCCATTGATCGTGCCGGCGCCGTACTTCGAGATGTCGGGGATCGCGCCCACGATCACGTCGGGACTGCCCGACCCACCGCCGCCGCCACCACCGCCGCCGGTGCTGCTGGCCGCAACGTTCAGGCTGCCCGCACCACCATCAGCGCTGCCGTATCCACCGACGACGACGATGTAGCTCGTACCGGCCGTGAGCGAGGCCGTGACGGTGCTCTGGTAGTTGCAGGCATCGTCGTTGCAGGCCACCACGCCGTTGGCGGTGTTGCAGGAGTTCAGGATGACCAGACGGGTGTCCCACGTCGTGCCCGTGCAGGTCGAGAAGTCGTAGTTGCCGGTCGTCGGCGGGGTGAAGCTCCAGTAGGCGCTCTTGTAGACCGTGTGGGCGCCCGAGCAGCTGCTGCTGGGCACGTTCAGGTTCACCGTGGCGCCGGACGTGTCGAACGCGTTGTCACCCAACGCGAGCGTGGTGGCCGTGCCGCACGTGAAGGATGGCGGCAGCACGAACATGGGCACAGCTTCAGAGTGCATCTGGCCGAGCACCAAGGCCAGTCCGGAACCCGTCAGGACGCCCGCGAGGGTGGTGATCTTCATGGGAGGGAATCTAACGCGGATCACATCGGATCCAAGCACGTTCCGGGCATGATTCCGCGGTTCGGCCGTACTCGAATACCCTGAGGCGGGAGCATGATCCGACCGACAACGCATCCTCGAGCCTTCACGCTGATCGAGATCCTGGTCGTGATCGGGATCGTCGTCATCTTGCTCGGTCTGCTGATCCCTGCCATCGGCATGATCACAGCCTCGGCGCGCGCCACGCGAAGCGTGTCCAACCTGCGCAGCTTCGGCACGGCGTTCGGGACCTTCGCCGCGCAGCGCAAGGATCGCATTCCTTGGGAGGGCGAGAAGAACATCGCCGGGATCGCGAACAACCTCGCCGAGCCGAACTTCTGGGCCAATGCGCTGGGGCCGTTGATGGACTCGGATCGCTACGCGGCACTTGTCGAGGATGCGTTCCGTGAACAGCGTGATGTCGCCAGCTGGGCGGGCGCGAACACGGTGTGGGCCGATCCGTCCGCGACGAGCGAGTCGGGGACGCCATGGGAGTTCGGCGAGAGCGGAAAGGGCGGCGTGAAGCGCCAGTTCTGGTTCAGCTACGTGATGAACCTGCGGCTGAACAACGTCTTCCTGCAGAAACTCGGCCTGCCTGAGACGGATCGCACCCTGATGAGCCACGCGCACGTGGGCAAGGCTGATCGCACGGTCTTCATGGTCGAGCTGCGCGGGCGACCGCAGGAACTGCCGCCGAACGACCCGCACTTCACGCGCAACCTCGACCGCTCGCAGTGCAGCTGGAAGCGGCTGGCCGCGCGGCATTTCGAGGGCGGTCACCTGCTCTTCGCAGATGGTCACGCCGAATGGGCGCTGAACCGCGACGTGACCACCAACGCGCAAGGCAGCCGCGATCCACTCACGCCCGACGGCGACTGGAACACCGAGAAGTTCATCTTCGACCCGCAGGGGCCGGCACGGAACTGATCGACGCGCAGCGGCTGTGCCCTCAGGCGTCCGGGGCTTTCTTCGTCACGGGTTCCTTGGGTGCCACCACCGGCGGGAAGCCGTTCAGCTGGCGCCACACTTCCTGCCACAGCGGGACTGTGCGAAGCAGCACCCACGCCTTCACGCGCACTCCCTGACGCAAGTACTGCGTGTCGGGCCATGGTGCATCGGCAGGATCGGGACGGATCACGATGCGGAACCGCCCCGCCCCGTCGTCCACGGCATCGATCGAGATCACCTCGCCGCCGAAGGTGCCCACGGCCACGCTGGGCCAGCCCACGAACTGCACCGCCGGCCAACCTTCGAACTGCAGGCGCACCCGGCTGCCGACGCCGGATCCGGCCTCGCTGCCGCGCGGCGCGATGAGCGGCATGTCCATGCCATCGATCCACGCCTCGACGAACCGTTCCTCAGTCTGCGGGATCAGCACGCAGATCGGCGAGCCCGGCTTGAGGTAGGCGCCTTCGGTCGCGGCCACGTTCAGCACGATGCCGTCGCGCGGAGCAAGCACCACCTGCTGCTCGCTCTTGCTGATCTGGATGTCAACCGCTGCGATGTCTCGGGTCGCGGCTGCGAGATCGGCTTCGGCAAGGCCACGGCTGGCCTTCGTGCTCGCGATGGTGGCGTCGTAATCCCGTGCGGTGCGCTCGAGCACGGCCTTTGCCGCCGCGAGGTTGGCACGCGCACTGTCGAGCGCGAGCTTGGTGAGTTCCCAGTCCCGTCGCGAAATGTCGCCGGTCGAGAGCAACTGTTCCATGCGGCGCGCGTTGATCTCGTTCGTCTCGACCACGAACTGCTCGGCGTTGACCCGCTGCTGGGCCGCGTCGACCGCCTGTGGCTTGGCCAGTTCCTGGCTCTCGATCTGCAGGTCGAGATCGACGATGCGCTGCTCGGCGGCGGCCTTGCGCGCCACGGCTGCATCGTGCTGCAGCCGGAGGTTCAGCAGCAGGTTGGGATCGTTGTCCTGGATCTCGGCGATCACATCGCCCTGCCGGACCGGCTGGTTCTCGACGACGTTCAGCCGACGCACACGGCCCTCGACGGGTGCCTCGATGTTGGCGCGCCGATCCAGCGGGTTGAAGGCGATCACGCGACCGCTGCCGCGCACCGACTGCTGCCATGGCACGAAGACCAGCGACAGCGCGAGCAGGACCGAGAGCAACGCGAGCACGCGCGCGAGGACGCGGGAACGTCGGGCGTTGCCGGCCATGGCGAGCACCGGCATCGGCGGCGGCTGCAGCGGCATCGGATCATGCATGGGCGGGCTCCTGTCCATGCTGCACGTCGATCGTGCGCTGGGCGCGGGCCGCGACGCGCGGATCCGTGGTGGCGATCACGGCCGTCCACGGACGATCGTCCGACAGGAGCGCCGCGGCGAGGGCTTCACGCGTGCCTTCGTGACCGTCGAGCAAGCCATCGATGAGCAGCAGCGACGGCCGCTGGACGATGGCGCGCGCCGCTAGCAACCGGTCGCACTCGCTCTCGGACAGCGGGAATCCACCGGTCACCAGCGGCGTCCGCAGCCCGAGCGGCAGGCTCCTGACCGCGGCGAGCAGACCGACGTCGTCAAGGGCGCGCAGCATGCGACGGTCATCGATGCCGGGGTCGCCCAGCGCGAGGTTGTCGGCGATCGAACCGGTCATGATCTCGCCGGGCCGCACGAGCAGCGCGCGAGCACGGAGCGCCGCGAGATCCCATGAGCGGACATCGAGACCATCGATCGACAGATCGCCGGACTGCTGCTGCCGAAGTCCGAGCATGCACTCGAGCACGATGCCTGCTTCGGTGCCGCGTGAACCGAGCAGCGCGACGCGCTCACCGGGCGCAACCGTCAGATCGACCGGATCCATGACGCCGCGCGAGGCCGGCTGGCTGCAGACCAGCCCGCGTGCAGCGATGGTCGCTCCGGCTGCGTCAGGACGCATGACCTGGCCGCCGCGACGCTCGATCGGAAGATCCACGAGGTAGCCGAGCTTGTCGACCGCAGCGACGGCGTCGTACCACGCCTCGAACTGCTTGCCAAGCTTGGAGATCGAGGCCACGATCGCCGACACGATGATCTCGCTGGCAACGAGCTGCCCCAGCGTGAGCTGCTGGTTGAGCACGAGCCAACCGCCGAGCACAAGCAGCAGCGTGGCAGCGATGGCCTCGAGCGCCAGCAGCGCACCGATCTGGCGGATCAGCACACGGAAGTGCTCGCGCCGGGCGCCGAGATAGTCACGCATCAGTGCATCGGCCCGCGCATGGGCGAGCGAGAGGCCGGCTCCGACCATGAAGGTGCGGGGATGCCGAGCCAATTCCTCCATCCAGCCGACCACCTCGTACTTGCAGCGGGACTCATGCACGCCCGTGCGCACGGCGCCCCGGCCGAGTACGAGCACGATGCTGGCCACCGCCAGGACGACGAAGATCGAGAAGGCCAGCAGGAATGGGTGGTAGAAGGCCAGCACCGTGAGCCCGATCGCGGCGCTGAGGACGAGGTTGATCCCGTTCAGGAGGATCATGCTGGTGCTCTTCTGCACCGTCACGACATCGAGAAAGCGATTCACCAACTCGGGCGCATGCACGCCATCGAGCGACGACAGGTCGACCCGGGGAAGCCGCCGGGACAGGTCGGTGGCCAATCGCACGAAGATGCGTCGCTGGATGACTTCAGCGACCACGTATTGCAACCCACGCAGCATGGCGGCGACGGCCAGGCAGGCCAGCAGGACGACCGCCAGCGCGATCAGTCCTTGGAGGAACGGGCCGCTCTGGGCTCCGAAGCTCAGGTTGCTGACGAACGCACTGATCGCCAGCGGCAGGGCCAGGTAGAGCAAGCCCGTGATGGCACTGAAGACGGCGATGCTCCAGAGTTCGGGCGCCTCGGGTCGCATGAGCGCCAACAGCCTGCGGATCGGCGAGACCTGCGGATGCCCTGCGTGCGACTGGCCAGCGTGCTCTTCGGCGTGGGCGAGACCGGCCACGCCCTCGGCGGGTCGCTCCAAGTGCACGATCGCGACATCCACCTCGGCGTCCGGCGAGGATGCCCCCAGCCATGACGCCAGATCAGACCTTGAGACCGGCGCCGCATCGTCTTCAGGGGCATCGCTCGACCAAACGCGTGCACGAAGCAGGCCGTGACGACGGA